>Ga0208157_1000083_pt1 | contig 63514 bp, 81 predicted proteins | sample 5_EtaG_FD_184077 | JGI IMG/M metagenome (GOLD analysis project Ga0208157, IMG submission 184077) | Marine viral communities from the Subarctic Pacific Ocean - 5_ETSP_OMZ_AT15132 metaG (SPAdes) (version 2) | ecosystem: Environmental > Aquatic > Marine > Oceanic | place: Pacific Ocean | collected...
TGGGACTTAATGAAGTTCAAAGACTTTGAAGATTCAGAAGCCACAATTGTTGGCTATGAACTAGGTAAAGGTAAGAGGCAAGGCACGCTTGGTAAGTTCATCATGCAAGATGACGAAGGTGTACAGTTCGGCTGCCCACCGGGCAAAGGTTATACCTACAAGGATCTAGCCGCTATGATCGATAACATTAGTGACTTTATAGGTCAGCGTGCTACCTTTACTTATTTTCAACGAACACAGGCAGGTTCTTACAGACACCCGCTATACAAATGTATTAGAAACTATGAATGAAAAAGATGAATTAGCAGAAAGATATTTTGTTATAATAGAAGAAATGGTAAAAGATAAATCATGAGAAAATTAATATGGAAATTATATAATGACAACATGATCAGCGAAGAAGTTGCTCATTTGTTATTAGACAAATACTACGAATAACCTCAATAAAGAGCCAATTGGATGAGAGGGAGCTCATACTGGAAACGGTATGGGCTTTCGTAGGTATGAGAAACTACAAACACGAACTAATAAAGTATTTAAGATATAGAAACCATGTTTACTATGTCGAAGCGCGTGTAGTTGAATTAAGAAACACGATATGTAAACAAGCGTGTAAATACGGTAATGTAGATAATATTACTAGAGAGTTATATTTAAAATATAACAGATATTTATTATTATTAAATCCTTAATATGAATAAAAATGAAGACTTTGTATTATATTATAGCCAAATGTGGTTAGATGAAGTTATAGCTAGTAATGGTTATAAAAATGAACATGAATTATATTATCACACATTGTGTGACAACAGCCCTAAAGATTAAATAGTAATAGGCTAGTGTCACATAGAAATATGAAATATCTTAATGACAACCGCATCGTATATCGAAGGTATTCACCAGATAAACCAACAAAAGAGTATAGTTGGGGATGGTATTATATCGAAGGTACTTATGGGTACTACAGTCTATTTAATACTACAGCTAAAATAACAACTATAAGATCTTTAAAATGGCATTTATTAACTATATGGTATTTAAACCCATCAATGGATAAGACTAAGTTTGATAAAACAGCAGAGATCATCTCTAACAAAGACAATGGTTTTACAACGTTTAATATATCAAACCTTGTATTAAATAGTCTTATAAATGATATATACAAACAAGATCTTGAACAACCACCAAAAAATAAACTACGTAAAATAGTTTTTAAAGATGGTACTGGTTTATCTATATCAGAAAAATTAAGTATTGTAGGTAAACTAATAGGTAGAAAAAATATGATTGATGAAGAGTCAATATATCAATGCATGATAGACTTAAACCATAATGGTAAAAAAATAACTATAGGCCTCATAGCAGGTCTATTAAACTGTTCAAGTAGAACAATACATAGAAATATGAGTCAACAACTAAAAGATGAGAAAGACTTATTGAATGAAAAAGTATAATATAAAAAACTATGTAAGGTATAAAGAGGATGTTAAGCTTTCTATACAGGGTGTAAAACAAAAAAGATTTGTAGATTATACTCCAGAAGAACTTAAAATAATATTTTTACCATTAGTAGAAAACATAGGTAGAAAATTTGCTACTAGTCAAGAAGCCTCAGGTGTTATGTCTATAATGGATATAATACAAGAAGGTAGTGTACAATTGTGTAGAGCTGTAGATAAAATAGACAGAAATAAATTATTTGAATCTGAAGACGTAGAAAAAACTTTAAAATCTTTTCTAGCTAAAAGAATACGTGGTGGAATACGTAGGGAAATAGATAGAAACAGAGGTACAATGCGTATACCTGAGCATAAATTAAATGAAATGCGAAAAGGTAAAGATGAAAAAATGGTTAGAATGTTTTTTAATTCTATATTCTTATCAATAGATGCTAAGCAAGACGATGAAGATATGGTATATCAAATACCTGATAAGTCAGACCCATACAATGAAACTTTACTAAATGCTTATATAATGAGCTTACTAGTTAAACATCTTGAATGGAACGAACTATTTGTTCTTGAAAAAAGCTATGGTTTAACAGGTCCAAAATGGTCTGCTAATGAAATAGCAACAGGATTAAACATAAAAGGTGTGTCAGCTTATGTAAGAGTTTCAGAGCTAAAAAAGCAGGCTGTAGAAAAATTAATAGAAAACGTGGATCACTCGCAAGTGCTTGATTACCTGTAAGTTACCATTGTAAATTAACAAATAAATACGTGATTATAATAGTATGACAATTAACGAAAAATTATCAAAAATCCAAGTTGAGTTTAAATCAAAAAAATCAAGATTTAACTCATTCGGCAAGTACAACTTCCGTTCTGCCGAAGACATTCTCGAAGCAACAAAACCCTTTTTAAAGGAGCTAAAAGTTACAGTTACTGTAGACGAAGAGTTAGTATCATTTGACCCACCAGTTATGCAGGTTACTGCAACAGTTTCTGATGGTAAAGATGAGATAAGCTCTCAAGCTGTAGTAGGTGTAGACTTAGATCAAAAGGGTATGCAAATGCCACAGAGATATGGTGCTGCAAGTTCATATGGTAAAAAGTATGCACTTGGTAATCTGTTCTTGATTGATGACACTCAAGATTCAGATGCAACTAATACACACGGCAAAGCAACTGCCGCTAAACAAACAATGACAAACGAATCACTAGCTAAAGCTAAAGAGTATATCGCAAAAGGCGGTAGCTTATCCGCAATTAAAGCTAAATACGTAGTCTCAAAAAAGCATGAAGAAATGCTAACACTATGAAAAAACAAGAGATAATAGATAAACTTAGGATCGATGAGCATTATTATGGTGACTTTGGTAAACAGTATTTAAGTAATTCAGATATATCTACACTACTTAAAAACCCATTATCTTTAAAAGAACCAAGTAAGACAAATGCCCACTTCTTAGTAGGAGGCTATTTTCACACTGCTATACTAGAACCTGACAAGATTAAAAACTTTAAAATTGTTGATTCAAGTAGCAGAAACACTAAGGTATATAAAGAAATGTCTGGTGGTGAAATGTGCTTGTTACAACACGAGGTTGACAAAGTTGAAGCTCTAGTATCTACACTTATGAATAACAAGGTTTGCAGAGACCTCATCGCAGAAGAAAAAGGCGAATATGAAGTACCTGCTATTACCGAACTCTACGGTCAAATGTGGAAAGGTAAAGCCGATATAGTTAATCATAATGAAAAATTAATAATAGATCTTAAAACCACTTCTGATCTTGACGGCTTTAAATGGAATGCTAAAAAGTATAATTACGATTCACAAGCATACATTTATAGTAAACTGTTTGGATATGAGTTTATATTTATAGCCATTGATAAAAACAGTGGTCAAATAGGCTTATTCGACTGCTCTTCTAACTTTTACAAGTCAGGTGAAGAAAAAGTTGAAAAAGCTTCAGAAGTATATGATCTATTTTATAACACAGAAGAGTTTGACTCTTCACAATATTTTATAAACAAAACCCTATAATATGGCAGGAATAATTAAAGCAAGCATTAACTTAAATGCAATAGACAAATCAAAAATAATAGAAGGTAAGAAAGGAAAGTATTTGCCCATTACAATTACGGTAAATGATGAACCTGACCAGTTTGGTAACCAAGGACCAGTAACAATGGATCAAACCAAAGAGGAAAGAGAAGCTAAAACACCAAAGCAATACTTAGGTAATGTTAAGGTTGTTTGGACTAATGGAACTTTTCCTGATAAAATACCTTATGAAGCTAACGGTCAAGCACCACAGCCACAAAAACAAACACAAGCTGAACCAGATCTACCATTTTAATTAAATTAAATGCAAGTCGAAGAAATAGAGATCAATGGTTTTCAAATTGAAAACTTTAATCAGCACGGCTTAGACGTAGGAAAATCTCAGGGGACTTGTCCCCTGTGTTCCTCTTCTAGGAAACCTGAGAATAGAAAAGCAAAATGTGCTAGCTATGATTGGGAGCGTGGTCTCGGTACTTGCCACAACTGTGATAGCACTTTTCAATTACACACATACAAACGTAAAGGCAAAGCTGAACGTGAATATGTTATGCCTGAAATTAAAAAGGTTGATCTTGTAGTTGATAAAACGCTAGAGTGGTTTAAGACTAGAGGAATATCTAAAGATACACTAGATGAATTAAAAGTTAGTGTTGGTAAAGAATATATGCCTCAAACCGGCAAAGCCGAGAATACTATTCAGTTTAATTATTATGTAGGTGGACAACTTACTAATGTTAAATACAGAGATGGTAGAAAAAACTTTAAGCTTTATAAAGGAGCTGAAAAAGTATTTTATAATATAGATAATATTGTAGGTTATGATTATTGTGTTATTGTTGAAGGTGAGATGGACGTCTTAGCTTTACATGAAGCAGGAATTACAAATGCAATATCAGTTCCAAATGGAGCTACGTTAAACTCAAACAATTTAGACTATCTAGATAATTGTATTGATTATTTTGAGGATAAGTCTAAGATCATTATTGCAGTTGATTCAGACGCACCGGGACAAGCCCTACAGACTGAATTAATACGTAGACTTGGAGCTGAGACTTGTTATCTAGTTACATTTGACGATTGCAAAGATGCTAATGAATATTTATTAAAGTACTCAGCTAAAGAGCTATTGTCACGTATAACAAATGCAAAACCTGTACCGTTAGAAAACGTTACAACATTTAGAGATATAGAAGATGAAATTACGGACTTTGTTAGAAACGGTTTTAAACGTGGGCATACTATTGGCCTTGATAATTTTGATTCAATTTTTAGTACATATACTAAGCAGTTTATTACTGTAACTGGTATACCTAGTTCAGGTAAGTCAGATTTTGTAGATCAAATGGTTGTAGGTTATAATAAAGAATATGAATGGAAAACAGCTTTTGCATCTCCTGAGAACGCACCAACATATTTACATGCACATAAGTTAATGCGTAAAGTATGGGGTGATATGCCTGATAAAGGCGATATTGGCGGAGACAAATGGAATCAAGTAGCTGAACACGTTAATGATAACTTTTTCTTTATTGATATGGAACGTTACACTCTTGAGTCTGTATTACGTAAAGGAGCTGAGCTTGTAAAACGTAAAGGTATTAAATGTTTAGTTATCGATCCATTTAACAAAGTTAGAGATGTTGACTGTAAAACAGAAGACGTTAATAGGTACACAATGGAGTATCTAACTAAGATTGAAACCTTTGCTAAGAAATACGATGTGCTAGTATTTATAGTAGCCCATCCCACTAAAATGTATAAAACGCAAGATGGTAAAATTGAAGAACCAACAATGTACAACATTAAAGGTGGTGGTGAATGGTACGACGCGTCATATCATGGTTTGCTTGTACACAGAGACTATGAAGCTAAAACAACTAAAGTCAAGATACTTAAATGTAAGTTTCAAAACCTCGGGGAAAACGGAGCAGAAGCATTCTTTACGTGGGAACCAAGGTCAGGATGTTTTGTACCTCACGTACAACCTGAATTAGAAGAAAAAATGCCATGGGAATAGGCAAAAAGATAGACTGGAAACCTCCACTATGGGATAAAGCAAACACTAAAGCATACCAATGGTGTATAAAACATGGTATTAAAATATACTCCGTACCTTGCGGTAAAGGTTTTGTAAACAAGACCTGTTGGATAGAGGTAAATGTAAACGGAAGAAAACAATTAAGTCCAAATACTTATGGTCCAACAGAATTATGGCCTAAAGTTATGGAACTATATAAATTTTATTATGATAAAAACGTTCGCAAATAAATTTAGAAATGCTAATGAAGCTTTCCAGTATTGGTATCAATGCGTAGAGCACTATGGTCAAGACTTTGCTGGGACAAAAGCTTTGTTTAATATAGGATTTGAAATGGAGAACCCAGATCAAATGACTATAAATGAATCATGGCGTAACTGGAAAGAAGATTATGCAGAAGCTGAATGGAGATGGTATCTATCAGGTGATAGAAACATAGAGACATTAGGAGAGATATACGGTAAAGTACCTGCTATATGGAAACGTATGGCAGACGATCATGGTGATGTTAACTCTAATTATGGTTGGCAGTGGGAAAGAGGTTACCAGTTAGATAAAGTTATAGAAATGCTAAGACGTGATCCTAACACTAGACAAGCTACAATATCAATTTACGATGGTAAAGAAAGAGGCAGATATAAGTATGATACTCCATGCACGTACGCAATACAATTCACAGTTGTTAATAATCATCTGAATATGTGTGTTACGATGCGATCTAATGATCTCTGGTACGGTTTCTGTAATGATCAATATTGTTTTGCACAATTACAATTATTAGTTGCAGAGGAGACAGATTATGAATTAGGATCTTATTTTCATTTTGCACATAATTTACATTTATATAATAAAGATCTGGGTAAGTTCTTGAGTTCTAAAGAGAAAGGCCCAGCACAATCAAGAGCTGATGAATATGGATGGTAATATAACATACTTTTTATACCACATACCGGGTAAAAAGATAGGTGTAACACGTGATCTTAATAAAAGAGTTACACAACAACAGGGGTATACCCTAGACGAATACGAAGTTCTAGATCAAAGCAATGACATCGATTATATATCGAGCCGCGAGTTAGAACTTCAAAAGTCTTACGGCTATAAAGTCGACCTTAAACCTTATAAACAATTATTTAAAATGAAAGTAAACGCAACCGAACAAACCTCAACATTTCCTGTACCTTTAAACAAACTAAAAGGTAGATTGATGGACTCAATAGGATTAACATGGGAAACAATCCATGGTAAATTTGAAGTAACTAAAGAAACAATAGACTGGATAATGCAAAATGCATCAACATCCATGTTTAATAAGAAAAGATCTTATATATACAATAAAGCTTTCTACGAAGCATTCTTAAATGAAGCTAAAAATGAAGCTCAATTGTTTTATGATCAATTAAAAGATAGACCAGCTAAACAAAACGGTCATGCATGGGTCGATGATGATAGGTTTCAAAAAATTAGAGACTGGGCAGGTTCAAGAGGTTTATACACTAAAGGTGATACTAAAACTCAGTTCTGCAAACTAATGGAAGAAGCTGGTGAGCTTGGTAGAGCAGTGTTAAAAGATGATAAAGATGAATTTGTAGATGCTATAGGTGATATGGTTGTTGTCTTAACTAACATGGCTCATTTAGGCGGAGTAACTATAGAACATTGTATTGATTCAGCATATGATGTTATAAAAAAACGCACCGGTAAAATGGTTAACGGAACATTTGTAAAAGATGACAACACTAGGAATAATAATAGCTAATTTAGCTGCAACATTAATATTAATAATACTATATTACTATGGTAAAGAAAGAGATTAAATTTAGAGACCCTGTTGTTGAAACAGTTGTAGATAAGTTCGTAAGCAGATCAGATGTAGGTTTCAGCAAGTACGGTCAAACACTTGACAAAGAACGTAGAACAGGCGTAAAAGATCTAGCAGGATATCTTAATGATATACAAGAGGAATTAATGGATGCTATATTATATATACAAGCAGCTAGAGATGAACTAGCTGAAGCTAAAGACAAAGTCTACGGCGAGAGTATTAACGGTCTACCATATTATGTCTCGGATATTGCGTCGTAAAAAGCGTGGTCCTGTTAGAGCCAAGAAAAAAATTGTAGATGGTATAGAGTTTAAGTCAGGATTAGAGGCTTACATGTATACGGCTTTAAAAGATGCTGATATACAAGCAGAATATGAGGGGACAACATTTGAATTAGTCCCCTCATTTGTCTCGCCTAATAAAAGCTATGAGCGAACAGGAAACGGAAAAGGAGAATTTAAAGATAGGGGTAATAAAAAAATTCTTAATCTTAAATACACACCTGATTTCATTGGTAATAACTTTGTCATTGAATGTAAGGGTAGAGCCAATGAATCTTTTCCTCTTAGGTGGAAGCTGTTTAAAAAATACATGGCGAAAAATTATCCTACTACAACATTGTATAAACCACAAAATCAAAAAGAATGCGACGAAACCGTGAGCTTAATTCTTGGGAAAAGAAAGATCTAGCTAGACGTAAATACTCTGAAAGACAATTACAAAAGTTTATTGAATGGAGTATAACAAGCAGAGGTTATTTAAAATATAAAGACTTAATAGAGTTTAGTAAAAAATATGATATACATAATTGATAACTTCTTACGAAATAATATTTTAAAAGCACTAAATAAATACTTAGTTAATTTTAAAGAAGTAGATACGGGCGATAAGAAATTTTGGATAATGAATCCACCAGAAGATTTTACTGCTTGGATGTGTGATAAAATATCTGTAATAGAAAATAAAAGAATAGAAAATATATTATCTTTCTTTAGAATAGCTACTGATGAATTAGATACAGACTGGAGAATACATTGTGACTCTATAATAAATGGACAACTACCTTCAAGAGCTATAGTTCTATACATGTCTGAACCTGGTTTAGATGAGTTAAATGGTACTGCTTTGTGGGAACATAAAGAATTAGGTTGTAGTCTACCAGTTGATCAGTTGACTTCAAAAAAATATGATGACTTAATTTTAAATGAGTCTAATAAATTAGACAACTGGAAACTTAATACTGTAATTGGTTATAAAAAAAATAGACTAGTGTCTTATCCATCTAATTATTTTCACAGTAAATATCCTAATAAAAGTTGGGAAAAAGGAAGAAAAGTATTTGTAATGTTTTATAAATGAAAGAACAAAGTTTAATTGAAATGAAAAATAAAATCCAGTCCTTGACTAATGTTATGGAACACATGATACAAGAGCTAGATTATTTAAGAACCGTATCTTTTGGTACGTTAGAAACGATAAAGCAAATGTCAGAATATGATAATGCTTTAGGTAAAGTAAAAGAAAAAGTTAAAGAAGATAAAGAACATGGAGCTATCGAATCAGATACTAAGTGATATTACCGTTTACATGAAGTACGCTAAGTACTTACCAAAATTAAACCGAAGAGAAACATGGCATGAACTTGTTACTAGAAATAAAGACATGCATATTAAAAAGTATCCTGATTTAAAAGACCAGATCGAAGAAACATATAAATTAGTTTATGAAAAGAAAGTTTTACCTTCTATGCGATCGCTACAATTTGGTGGTAAACCTATTGAGATTAGTCCTAATAGGGTATATAATTGCGCATATCTACCTATCGATAGTGTTGATTCGTTTAATGAGATAATGTTTTTATTATTAGGTGGTACTGGTGTAGGTTACTCAGTACAGAAACATCACGTTGACAAACTACCTATGATTAGTAAACCTTATGAAAAAAGAACTAGAAGATTTTTAATAGGTGACTCAATTGAAGGTTGGGCTGATGCTATTAAAGTATTAATGAAATCATATCTTGGTGACAAAAGAAGTTCACGTATAGAGTTTGACTACTCTGATATACGCCCTAAGGGTGCAATGTTAGTAACGTCTGGTGGTAAAGCACCTGGACCTCAACCACTGAAAGAATGTATAGTAAAAATAACAGGAGTCTTAGATTCAAAGGAGGAAACAGATACGCTCTCCACTATAGAAACACACGATATAGTTTGCCATATTGCAGACGCTGTCTTAGCTGGTGGGATTCGTCGAGCAGCTCTTATAAGCTTGTTCTCAGCGGACGACGACGAGATGATCTCAGCGAAGTCTGGAAATTGGTGGGAAACAAACCCACAAAGAGGTAGAGCTAATAACTCTGCTGTACTTATGAGACATAAAATAACTAAAGAGTTTTTTATGGATCTGTGGAAACGTGTAGAACTATCAGGAGCAGGTGAACCTGGAATATATTTTAACAACGACAAAGACTGGGGTACAAACCCTTGTTGTGAAATAGCTTTACGACCATATCAGTTTTGTAACCTATGTGAAGTAAATGCTAGTGATATTGAATCACAAGATGAGTTAAACAACAGAGTGAAAGCAGCTGCGTTTATAGGAACGTTACAAGCTGGATATACGGACTTTCACTACTTAAGAGACGTATGGAAAGAAACAACAGAAAAAGAAGCATTAATAGGAGTGTCGATGACGGGTATAGGATCTGGCAGGGTGTTAGGATACGACATGCAGAAAGCCGCTCAATTAGTAAAACGAGAAAACGCAAGAGTCGCCAAAGCGATTGGGATTAATAATGCTGCAAGATGCACAACCGTGAAGCCTGCAGGGACAACATCTCTGGCGCTAGGAACCTCATCTGGTATTCACGCATGGCACAATGATTATTATCTGCGTAGGATCAGGGTTGGTAAAAACGAAAGTATATACAAATACTTAGTTGAGAACCATCCATTATTGGTTGAAGATGAGTTTTTCAGACCTCATGACACAGCTGTAATTAGTATACCACAGAAAGCTCCGGCTGGATCTATACTTAGAACTGAATCACCTTTTCAATTACTTGAACGTATAAAGAAGGTTGCTACAGAGTGGGTTGCACCTGGTCATAGAAAAGGATCTAACACTCACAATGTTTCTGCTACGGTCAGTTTAAAAGCTGAAGAGTGGGAAGACGCAGGTGAATGGATGTGGGATAACAGAAAACACTATAATGGTTTATCTGTATTACCATTTGATGGTGGAACATATACTCAAGCCCCTTTCGAGGACATTGATGAAGGAACCTACATAAATAGGTTACAACATTTAAAAGATATAAATTTAGAACATGTTATCGAAACTGAAGACAACACTGATCTTAGTGGTGAGCTTGCTTGCGCTGGTGGTGCTTGTGAAATTACTTAATTTTTAAAACAAATATTATGTGTCCATATTGTAATGGCTACTGTGGTAGCTGCTAAATAAAAAAGGGAGGTCTTGCGGCCTCCCTTTTTGGTTACAGGAACTTTGGGTATGGTGCCCAGTTTGTTTGTTCCTTTATCTTTTTCTTACTGTAACTTTTCTTTTCTTTCTATTCCCAGACTTTTGCCTTGCGGTAAGTTTGGGTTTTTTCTTTTTAGTAGTTTTAGTAGACGAGGTTTTTTCTTCTAACGACCAACTAGGCCAACCTAATAACATTGCTACTGATTGCCACCACTCTGTTTCTTCGTTCATAGCAGAGTTTATATTATCAAACTTTTGAAGTACTCTATCTAAAGGTAAATTAGTAGTAGCTGATATAACTTTAGCTGCAGCATCATAAGCAGGGTTATCTAAACTAAACCCTTTATCAAACATTTCTTGTCTACGTTTCTTACTATCAAACAGCCACAACGCTTGTCTCATACGAGATATCTTAGAACTTATTGGTGGAGAAAACTGTAGTAACTTCCAAACAGAATCTACATACTCAGGCCTTGATCTACCTGATCTTTCATATATATCGTATATAAAATTCTTAATAACAGATACTGCTGTTCCTCCCATACCTAGTCCACGTAAAGTAGAATCTAACATACCATTAGCTGTTTTTAAATACTTCTTATTCTTTTCTTCTTCATCATCTCCATCACCAAATCCTAGAGCAAATACAGCTTGTTGTAAAGCATTGAATATAATATTTTGAATTACACCGTAGTATATTATTTTACTTATATTAGTTTTTCTATCACCTCTGCCATTGACTAAATCTTGAAAAGCTCTTTTCTGTATACGAGCATACTGCATAGGTGTATTAGCAAACATAAGTATTAAACGACCAGCGTCACTAGCTTGTTGTTGAGATATTTTATCAGGTCTACTAGACTGCTGGTTTTCCTCAGCAATCTCTCTGAATTCCTGCATAGCCTGCGCTTCAGCATCTTTGAGCTTCATTCCATCTTCGACTAAACTATTTATTCTATTTCTATAAAACGTAGCACCACCCGAAGCTATAGCAAAACTATCTGCATATTGAGTAGGTAAATAACCTTTTTGTAATATGTAATTTAAAACTGCTTTAGCTTTATTCTGTGACGTTTTAGCAGCATCAGCTATTTCACTTTCAGATATATTAATTCTTAAACCATTACGTCTATCCATTAAGAAGTCTGAGTTCATTAGCTTTTTGAAATCACTCCAGTACTGAGGTTGATTAGCAAAAGCTTTACCTGCTTGTATAGGATTATTAAAACTCCAGTTCATAAAGTTTATACTAGATATAGTTTGAAGCACAGCTGATCTCATGTTAAAGAACATTATAGCTCCATTACTAGCATTGATGTAATCGAGTATTTTATTACTTAACCTATTACCACTAGACAATCTGTTCTTACCAGACTTCATTCTACTTAAAACATTTTCTAATGCTTCTCTATACTTAGCTCCATATATAGCTTCTAGCTTATTTAAATTATCTTGATTATATATTTGATCAACATTATTCTGCCATTGCTCTAAGAACTTATCTCTTTTAGTTGTATTAAGTAGATCTAGTAAATCTGTAGTTATAGTACCTACTAACCAGCTTTGCCCTGGCTTACCATATCCATCACCTTTTGTTATAGTTAATATTTGATCTGCAAAAACTTTTAATTGAGGATCATTTTCTACTATATCAGATAATTCTTTTGAATCTGTATCAGATAGTCCAGGTACTTTTTGTCCTGTCTTATTCCATAAGTAAACTCTAACTGCTTGTTCATTAGTAAAACCAGAGTCTGTCTTTTTTCTTAAATTAGCAGGTACATTTAATTTTTTCTTTAAAGCATTAAAGTCTTTCATTAAATTTAACCTAGCAGTAGAAAAATTATCCATCGCTCTAGCATATGGATCTAATACATGTTGCTTGTACCAAGCCATCTGTGCATCACCTAAAGCTCCTTTAGCTAAGGTCTTATATATTAATCCTTGAAAATCTTCAGCTGAATAAGGTATCCAGAATTTACCTTTACCTTTGTTAGCGCCTCTTACTTGAGCTTTAGCTTTAGAATATTTCTTTTGTTTACCTATACCTGTAGTGTTTTCTAACAGCTTATTAAAATCACTATTTAAGTTCTTTGATTCTAACACGTGTGCTTGCTGTACTTTAGACTTAACATCTATGACATCAAGAGCATCTTGAACTGCTTTAACATTTTGATAAGCATCATCTGCAAAGTAGAAATCATTAAACCCTTCAGCTGCTTTATCTATTATCCAATTAGCTTTTGCTTCACCTGATGAATTACCTAATCCTACTATGTTTTCTTTTTTAAATTCTAAACCTTCTGATTTTAAAAATTCATATATAGCTTCTTGAGCTTGCGGTGATCTAGCTGTAAGAACATATAAGTCTTCATTACCTCTAGAGTTTTTAATAGTTTCAGCTACTTTAAACAATGGTCCACGTTTACCTTCTTTTACTATATCAAAGTCAGAAAAATCCATTACAGCTCCTTCTTGAACTAGTCTAGCTCCGTCACTAGCAAATTGTTCTGCTGTTAATTCTCCTTGAGATCCATCTTTTTTAGTGTAAAATACTTTACTATTTGTTTGAGCAAGTGTATCATCAAAATCAAATACTCTTATTTTCTTATTAGTTTTCTTAGTCTTTCTAGCGTTTGCTAAAGCTTCATCTATAGTCTTTGCTTTGCTTAGTATATCTTCAGGACTCATGTTGTCATCAACATTAAGAACTTTAGATTCATTAAGCATTGAAACGTTTTCATTAGCAGACTTTTGTATGTCACTAGCTAGTGGTAAGAAAGCGTCTAACTCTGCCTTAGCATCTTCTATTGACTTACCATTTTCAACTTCAGCAACTAAATTGTTTTGGAAAGCAACTACAGCTGTATTGTTTTTAAGTCTACCAGGCACAGGTAATCCATAATCTTCCATCATAGATTTACCACTAATTAGATTTGTTATAGTATTACCGTTAATACCAGCTTTAGATAATCTTATTATTGGATCATTAAATATACTATAACCAGTAGGTATAGTAGCATCTAACTTAGCCATATCTAATAATTCATCTGAAGCTTTTGATAGCTGAGTCTGTGAATAGTTTTTTCTAATAAAAGGAAATATTTCGTCTACATTTTTATTAACTATAGCTCCTATAAGCGTAGCACCTATTACAGATGCTGGTGGATTATGTTCTTCTCTATATTTCTCTCCTGTTCTTTGTTTCTTAGACTTACCATACTCCATGACATCAGAAACATTATCAAACCTAGCAGCAATTTTTATTAGTCCAGCAGTTGCTTGATATCCTTGAGCAATAAGCAAAGCTGCTAGAGCTGGATTCATTCCCTCTTTCACAGCGTTACCTAATTGTTTAGAAACATCTTCAAGAATATCCATGTTCATATCACTTTGTGGTTTATTCTTGTTAAACTCTTTTCGAGTAATCTTTCCTTTGACCCTTATTCTTTTTGGTTTTTGTTTGTCGTCTCTTGCCTCTGCAGCTTTTAGCGCTGCTATATACGCAGGATCAGTAACACCATAATATAATCTACCTCTTTGTGCAACTAAATTAGTTAACGGTAAACCTTCCTTATCAACCGGTGGCGAAAAAGTTTTATTACCATTTTTATCTATACCTTTTTCTACACCTTTAGCAAACTTCCCATTAGTTAACTTATACCAAACATCTCCTTTAACTGCTTTAATATTATTATCTGCAAGATACATATCTAGCATAGGTACCTTACCAACTCTCATTCTAATAGCACCAGATGAAGCTGGCATAGCTGCTTTAAATACATTAGAACTTAAACCATATTTTACTATAGCTTCTAGTATTGCTATTTGTTTACCTATTCTATTCTCATCATTAACAGTTATCTTAGGTAATCCTAGTATCTTAGCAACATCATTAATAGATCTAGCATTAGAAAGTTTATCATATAATTTTCTTTGCTCTGGTGTTACTTTATTTAAAGACTCAGAGAACATTACTTGAGCTTTACCTTCAGCCAAAGCTTGTGGTATATCTCTACCTCGTTTTTCTAATTCAGCTCTTACTTCTTGATTAGAAAGCATACGCTCTGTTTGAGCTACTAAAGCTTTTATTCTAGCACTAGTATTTCTATCACTTATATTAGGTGTACCAGCTGGAGTAATACCAAATATTTCTTTAAACTGAGATTGAGTTATGTCATTACGTTTTTCTTGAACAGCAAGTCCAGCTTTACTACCTGTAACGGACATTGCTACTCTTTTCGTTTTCTTATATAACTTATCTAATAAAACCTTTTGAACACCAGTTGAAGTACCACTACGGGTTGCACCCTCAGGCATCATCGTCATTAAAGCTTCTACATTTTTGTTGATAAAGTTTTGAGCATTAGCTACATCTCCTTTAGTTAAGTTACCTGTTTTAGGTTTTATACCAAACAACTCTTGAACTTTATCAATAGCTATATTTTTTAAGGTTTTAAAATCTAAATCTGCTATAGGTAAATTATCTATTTCACTTTTAATTTCTTGTACAGCTTGATCTAATGTTTCTTTTTGATCCTCATTAGTAACTAACCTGTTTGCCAATTTAATTCCTCTTTGAGATTGATCTATTTTTTTGTTATCTTCTTTAACTATATCAGCGGTTTCTTCTGCGGCTATATCTTTAGCTTCTGTTATATCATCTGTAAACTCTTGGTCAAATGTATCTGTAGCTAACTTATTAGCCCTTAAATTTAGTCTATTACTTAAGAATTTATCTAAGTCTTGTTTGCTAGGATCAAACTCTTGTTGAATTAACGTACTAGCCATAGTAGTTAAATCATTTTTAAAGTCATCTCTTGTAACACCTTTTCTTAAATCTTCTGGTACTTTGTCATATAATCTTCTAGTTGTAGACTCTATCATACCTCCTATGTCTTGACCAAACTTTGATCTAGTAATATCAGTAACAAAATTACCGTCTTTATCTTTAGCTAGATTCTCGTTTAAAAATCTTGTTCTACCAGATGGTTTAGACATGTCAAAGTCTTTAGACATTTCAGCTAAGCTAGAAGATTCTTTTACTTCTTCTTTCTTTTCGTCGTCATCTATTCTAGCTATGTCATATTTCTTAGCAGACTTTTGAAAACTATTTAAATAACCAAATACATCTTTACCCGTCTGCATTGGAAACAACCAAGCTTGATTAGATGGGTTAAATTTATTAACTAAGGTAGATAAAGTATTTTTAATACCATACATATTGTTTAAGCCAGAAGCTGTTAATACTCCTATGTTTACAAAATCCCCATATAAATTAAGTAATTCTTCAACATTAACTCCTTTATCTGTAGTGTATAATTCTTTTCTAGCATTAAAGTTATCGTACTGTTCTTGAGTTATTTTGTTTAACGCTAATTTTTCTTTCATTAAACCATCAAGCTCTGTTATAGCTGTATTAGCTTGTCCAACTACAACGTTATCTTTAACAATACCAGCTTTTCTATTTTGAATATGTAACAACTCATGCATTGGTGCTACTGCAGCTATCTCAGATTCAGTTATTAAATCTGTGTTAGCCATACCTCGTTTTATGTTTTCTTGAAATATAAATATATCGTTACCAATATTAGCCGCATTAGAACCCTTATCATAAGCAGCTACAACCGCTTTTGCATCAGCATCACTTAACCCTTTTCTTTTTAAACTTTCTATATCGGGTTTGTTTTCTCCTTCATATTTAGTAAAGCCACCATCATTCATAGCTTGATTCATTTCTACAACATCAGTGTAAAAATCATTTAACCCCATATTATGTTCTAGTTGTGCTGGATCGGAATTGTCTTTAGCAGCTTCTTGTCTGTTTCTAGCTTCTCTTGAAAGTAAATCATTACGTCTAGCATCTACTTTTTTATACTCAGCAACTAACTTGTCTCTATTTTTTTTAGTTGCCTTAGATATACCTTGAGCAGCATTAGATCTTATATCTTTTAATAGCTTTCTTTTTTTAGCATTAAGATTAAATAAAGATTTAACCTCAGTGTCGCTCATTCTAGCCAGCTTCTGAGTCTTCATAACGTCCTGCATAGACTCAGCTCTTATAATTGCTCTTTGTCTAGCAACTAATTTCTTTCTTTCTTTTACTGTTATAGGATTTCCTGTGTCGTTTAATTTTTTTCTAATATTAAATAACTCATTTCTTCTTTGTAATGTTTTAGTTCTATCTTTAACAGTTTGAACTTCATCTCTTATTATATTATAAGCATTACCACCCATACCTGGTCCTTGTATAGCTAAAGATGTAAAAGCAGTATTAACTATAAAGTCTTTATTAATACCATCTAATAAGCTTTTATCTTCACCTAGCATTACGATATCGGAAGCGTTGTTGATTAATTCAACTCCCATTTCTTCACCAATTTCTTTAGATAAGTTTAACCCAGTGTTTAAACCAGAGTACATCATCTTTTTAAAAGTGCTAGATCCAGTAACAGGTGCTATTCTTGTAAATTTATTTACGTAACTTAAAGATCCTAGTTTTTCCATGTACATGTCAGACAAACCAGCAATCATAGAAGAAGTTGTTCTTTGCCACTGAGGTATACTTACTTGTCTATTTATTTCACTGATCTGACCAGCTATCATGTCTTTCTCAAATGGTGACTTAGCATTTTCTAACGCGGTATTTAAATCAGCAATCCTCTGTTCACTGTTTAAACTTGCAATTTCTAAATCTGCCATCTTACTACCGTATCCTTGCATAAAGAATAAACCTTGAGAATATTTGCTAGCTTGTAAACTTGCTCTCATAGCAGCTGTTCTGTAAGCTATTGTACCTCTTGCGGCTCCAGTAGATAAACCACCCATTCCACCCATGGGTAAAGTCATTAATGTAGTTAATATAGATGGTGAATTATTAGCAAACATTTGACCCATGTAGGTATCCATGTTGGTCCAACTAGAGTCGTCAAATCTTATATTTTGTATATAGTCTTCATTTAAAGAATCATTAAGTTCTTTATTGTAGTTAGTAGCTAAACCTTTTAACTTACCTGCTTCTTCATACATTAACTCTATCTCTTCGTCAGATGCATCTGTAAACTTATCGGTCATGTAGGTAAGAGCATTACCTACACCTGCTGCAGCACTACCAATCATTTCTGCACCAGAACCTAAAAACCCTTTTTCCAACTGTAAGCCCATCCTCTGTAGGTTACTATAGTTTTTCAAAGCACCTCTAACAGCTAAGTCAACGTCTCCAAAACTAGCGGCTTTATCCATTAGCTCTGTGTTTCTATTTTTTAATATGCTGTAAGTATTTATTAATTCTTCTTCTCTTTGCTGTAGTCCAGCTTCTTTCATTCCGACTTGAGCATCTTTTATACTCTGTACTGCGTTATTATATTCTGCTATAACAGAAGGTGGTGAATCAGCATTAATTCCTTCGTCTTCTAATCTCTGTATAATAACACTAGCCGCGTTAGCTTGTTCAACAAAAGGTTTCATATCCGTTTCTAAAGAACTTACATCAGCTTCGTAATTATTAAAGTCTTCATTGATTTGCTCATTAGCAAAGATAATTTTTTCTTCTGCCTTAATTCTTAAGTCATCTAATTCTTTTTGTGATAAAGAAGATCCTTCACTAAATTGTCCTTCTTCAAAAGCACCATCTTGACCAATCCCGCCCTGTTCTGTCGAACCATATACTTTTGATTGAGAGTAAATACCTGCTGGTACGTACATAGATCCAAAAGCTGTATTTACCTTAACTAAATCTCCTCTTTTGCCATCGTCATTGTAAGCTCTTACGTTGTCTGCATGTCTATCATGTTCTGTTTTATGATCTTGTCTAGCTTTAGCTAATTCATCAACACCAACATAATCTTCTAACATAAACTCAGATGTTCTTCTTCTTTGCTGTGGAGTGTACTCATTGTTTACATAGAACATTTCTTGAGCACCAGCTTTAGCTTCTCTAATAGCATTTTTAACTACGTTTTCTCCTACATAATTTTTAGTCCACTCAAAGTCATAATCTTCTCCTTCTGAATTATGGTATTGTTTCCAATTATTATAAAGATCTTTATCGTTATTAAAAAACTCTTTCATATACAACTTCGCTTGAGCATCGTCATAAAATTTACCATCTGGTTCTATAGTCTCTATTAACTCATCCTCGTCAAGAGTACTAAACCAAACGTCGTCTTCAGCATCTCTATTACTACTGTCTATTCTAGTACTAATGTTTTCATATATAGTTCTACCTAGCTGCTTCTTAGTTCTATCTTCATTTTCATCTATAGTCGCTAAATCCTTACTTAATACCTTTGCGCTAGTGTACTCGTTTCTATACTCTTTTTTTGCTTCTAAGCTAGACAATTTTCTAGCTCTAGCTTGCTCTTCTGCCTCTAACTTCTTTATATTTTCTTTACGTTCTTTAGCTTCTTTATCTAATTTAGCTTGTAATTCTGGATCTGATACTACTACTTCTTCTTTAACCTCTTCAACTGGTGTGTTGTCTATAATCTTAGCTTTACCTCTCCATCTTTTAACGTACTCGTCTACATCGCCGTGCATTTTAAAAACGTCAGTGTAAGAATATGACTTTACAGACCCATCAGGTTGTTCTATTTCTACACGTTTATATTTAGTGTTACGACCACCATATGTTTCATTTTCAAACTTTTCTGCTTCTAATTCTTTAGCTTTAGATTTTTTACTTTCTTCATATGCTGTATCTGCTTCTTTAGCTAACTTTAACTTTTCAGCTCGTTCATTAGCAGCAGCAACTAACTTATCCTCATACAAAGTGTTTTGTAAATTATTTATGTCTGACTCTACTAGTTCTTCTGCAGTAGGTTCTGCTACCTCTTCAGTTACTTCTGTAGTCTCTTCTCCGCCTTCAGGTTGAGCTACACCAGCTTGATTGTCAGGTTGTGCTTCATCTCCTGCGATTTCGAAACCTTCTGGTAACCAGTCTGGACTATTAGATTCTTGAGATTTTTTTCCTTCGTCAACAATTTCAAATCCTTCAGGTAACCAATCATGTTCATTTCCCATAAATACTTATTTAAGTTTTTGTTATAGTATAACCATTACTCAATGTGATTTTATCACCTGGTTTAGCGGCAGCTATTTTCTTTTTGTCTTCATCGGTTGGTACAAACTTAGGTTGGTTATTTTTAAAGTGATCAATAGTTTCTTGATTCTTAAATATTTGACCAAGATACATTGTGTTTAAATTATCATGACCTTCGTTTCCTGTGAAATAATCTATAGAAAAACCACGACTATTACCAGTACCATAAACCATTCCAACTTCACCAGGTCTTTGTGGATCTACATCAACCATCTCTCCATCTGCATTTTCTTCTTTACCAGCACCAACCCAATAATCTTGAGCTCCATGGCCTTTAGTATAAGGCGCGTTGTTTAATGTTTCAACAATTTGTTCAGCTGTAGGTTCACCGTTTTGATACAATGTAGTTATTGTTTTCATACCCTCATCATATTTAGATTGACCTTGAACTATTTCATTTTTAATAGTAGCTGAATAAGGAAGACCTTTTTCTTCTTTTACATCTGGCTTTTCTGGCTTAGGTGCATTTTCAATACTAAAGTAATTACCTTTAATGCTATTTAAACCTGGAGTATTTTTATTTAAAGTATCATTAGCTATCCATTTTTTTGCAGCATCTTCTTGAGCAGCAGCCATAGCTTCATTTTTAGGATCATCTGGTTCACCTACCTGTTCACCCCATCTGCTATTAACAAAATCATTTAAAGTAACTCCAGCGTCTCTCATAGCTTGACCACTATCACTGTTATAGTATTCTGTTAAAGAATAACCATCTTCTCCATCATCTGGTATCACATCTTGGAAATAACTAGTCATTACATCTGAATTACTAATTATACTATCCATACCTGGGCTTTCTAGTAAAGTATTCATAGCTAACTCAGGATCTGTTATTTCTCTAGTTTTATATATCTTACCGTCTTTTGTTTCTGAAGTTGTTTTAATATATGTTTCATCTACTATATCATCAACATTTAAAGCTTTATTAAATAACTGTTGTTCCATAGCTGATATATCTTGAACCTTACTATATAGTCCATCACCAGTAGCGGCCTTAGCCATTAACTCAGAACCATTTAACATTGCACCTTTCTTAGTAACGTTACCATCTTCATCTACAGTATCTGGTGTATAGTAATATATAACACCACCTCTTTCTACTACTTGTACGTTACCACCTTCCATCATGGTGTTTAATACTTGTTGACTTTCTTGAGAACTAACAGAACTTATAGAACCAGGCGCACCTGTTTGAATTTTAGAATCATCTCTATAATTAGACACTTGACCAGCTAGATAAGCTGCTTGATTTTTAAATTGTTTAGATAAACCTTCTATTCTAGTCAATGCTAAATTACCTTCACGTCTACTTATGCTACCATTTTGCATAGCATTTTTTATTTGAAAGTATTCATCTACTTTATCGTTCCAAAAACCTACAATATTTTCATCAAGTTGAGCATCACCAGTACTACCAAAAGTATTAGCTTTTTCATTCATAGCCATCTCTTCGTCATCTCTTTTTTCTTGAAGAGCTGCTTGTTCTTTTTTCTGACGTATAGTATTCTCCGATATTGTATTAGCAGTTTTTGCTGCTGAGTTTGTAATTTCTTTTGCGCCCTTTATGAATGCATCAAAACTTTTATCTATAATTCTTTGTGGTTTAGCGTAACTCATTATTTAATAATTTAAAATTAAGGTGGTGTTGTTCCTGTTGATGATTTTCCTGTACCAAAACCTCCAGCTATTATACCAGCTCCATTTGCTATTGAGGTTCCAATACCCATTATCGCCGCATTTCTAGCAGCGTCAGCATCTGCAGCATTTTGTCTAGCATTATCAATTAAACCAGCAGTACGATCTAGTTTTTTCTCATGCCATTGTATAGCATCTCTCTGTTCCATTTCATCACCTTTAGCTCTCATCATATCTATTTTCTGAGCTCCTTCAGCTTTAAGTTTATCTACGTTAGCTTGACCTTCAGCAGCCATTTTTTTGTTTTGAGTTTCTTGAGCATTGATAGTAGATGCAATACCTCTTTTACTTTTTAAAGCCATTTGAGCTAAAGCAGTAGCACCAGCAGCACCCATGCCTTGTTCTTGCATCATGTCTAAGCTATTGGCTAAAGCTATGTCAGCTTCTTCAGCTTGTATCTTAGCAGCTTCGGTAGATACAGTTAAATTAGCATATGGATTATTTAAGTTTTCAAATTGATTTTGTAAATTTTCATATGGATTTTTAAATGCAGGTCTACTAGCCTCCATTGCTTCTAACTGTTGTTGCAGTTGATCAGCTTGTGATGTTGCGGCGTCTCTAGCATTTTTAGCTTTGCTAGCTCCTATAGCACTAGTGGTTGCTCCTGCCGCTGCTGCAATACCACCTGCTATTAATACTCCTGTTGCTACTCCCATATTCTTTATTTTAAAATTTTTGTTATTTCGTAGGATGGTGTATCATCTACATGATAACCTAGTTCTTTGTGTTTATCTATTAATGCTTTTGTTCTACCTATACTAAATATATATTTATATCCCCAGTCTTTTATAATTTTCTCAACAGTCTTTATCAAGCATGTTATAGCTAAGTCTCTGTCATTTTCTTTATATTCTGGATTAGATATTATCCATTCAAGCAAAACTGCCTTAGAGTTAGTTATATAAACAAACCCTGCAACTATCATTACATTATCTTTATAAACAACAAACCCACCAGTTCCATTGTCTGGTAAAAAGTCTTTTTCGATAGGTGGCCATTTCCATGCTCTCCACCAATCAGCTAGAATCTCATAATCAGATTCTGTTAATTTTCTTATATTCATATTTAATTACATTGAAGACACATTGTACCTTAACCCAACGGTGTATAGTTCTTTAAAACCACCTGGATCTGTACTAGTATCTGTACTCATTTTTACTTCTGAGAAGAAACCTTTTATACCACTCATTTGATCACCAAATTGTATTTCACCTGGCATAGCGTTACTATTATTAACTAGATTAGCAACGTATCTATTTTCTTTTCTATCAAACCCAGCGTGCAATAAAGGCGGATTTAAAGGGCTAGCTGTTGCTCCTGTATTACCAGCACCATCATATTGTCCCTCATAATAACTTCTTATTAAGTTAGTAGTATCATAGTATAGTTTCCAAGTTCCTAATGGTACTCCACCAGACCATTCTTTATCAAAGCCGGTTTCGTCAGATGATATAGCAACTACTTTCCAACCACTATTTCCTTCATAATCTATTGTTAAAAAGTTTTTCTGGACAGAAGGGTTTGGATTTGCTATGAAAGTAACAGTAGATGGATTATCAACCGAGTAGAAATTACCTCTATTAACGTTGTTAGAGTACTGTATCCATAAACCAGAATATCCTAAGTTGCCAGCATTTGGCAATGCAAAACTTTTATTGTAAGTAGTATATACTTTACCTTTTAAACTACCTAATTGTTCAAACCTGTATGTATAAAAGCTAGTCCAACCTTTAGTTAACTCATCAAAACCTAAAGTATAAAATGTATCATCTTCTTGATCTTTACTTTTATTATTATACTGTAAAGATAAAACATATTGTTTGTTGTATATATCCCATCCACCTTTTATATAGCTTCTACTATAATAAATAACCTTTAACTCTCCTGATGGGTATGTTCCACTAGCTAAAGATACAGTTCTATCTAATTGTATTTGTACAGGATAACCTGTAACAGGTACTGCTGGATTTAAGTCTATTTCAGTTATATAACCTAAACCAATACCAGTACCATCTTCAATAACATAACCACCTAATGCTAACTCACCTAGTAATTGTGGTGTTGAATTTTCAACACAGAAGAAACTTTCGCCTTGTACTATTTTAGCTTTTTCAAAACTAAGTTTAAACTCATTTACTATATTGTCTTCAAGTGTTTCTAAATTATCTCTAAACCAATCACGCATACCGTATTCTGATATTTCAGTAATACCATCATGTGACAATCTTAATATAGCGCTTCTATTTCTATCAGCAAAATATTTTCTAAAACCATATATAGAAAAGCTTTCTGGATTTCTACTAATACCATATTCACCTGCGTAAGGAACTATTTGACCTATAACAGCATTTTGAGTAGTAACGGTACCACCACCTTCAGCAGAGTATATAGCGTCTTTATCTATCAAAGCTCTATTACATTTATTTTCCTGGAGTACTAATAAGTTGTTTTCTTCAGCATATAATTTTTGTATACTACCGTTGTCTGGATTTGCTGATTTAGTTATTTGATCACCAATAGGAAACTCATTAGTTCTATTAACACCTGTTCTAGAATTAAAAACACCAGAATATATTAATGCAGCAAACCTGTCTTGTTGAACCGGTTCTTCTCTATCCAAAAAAGCTCTAGCGCCATAATCCATAGGTGTATTATTAAAACCACCTTTAATGTACATGTCTTCTAAATAAAAGTTTTCTATAGTAACAGATCTATTATCAGGTATTGTCGTGTCAGCACCTGGATACTCTGTAGTTATATTAAAAGTTTGTGGAGAAGCGTATACATTACTCAATGGAAAAACACCACGTCTAGGTGACGTACCACTTCCACCAGGAATTACTGGCTTTGTTGCTAAGTCTTCTGTATTATTTTTAGCTGTCTCTGGTGTAAGTACTCTCTTTAACCACAAGGAGTTATAATATTCTACTTCTATAATTGCTGCCATAATATAGTATCACTTATTTATTTTAAAAATTAAGATATAATGGTTAAATTTATTTCACTAATAGTGGTTTTTAAACCTGAACCATTCATATCTGTAACGCATATTCTTAAAGGTAATGGGTTAACACTTAATGGCTCACCACCAGCGTCTTTAACATCATCTATTTGTAGTATCTTACCGTTGAGTTGAGGTGGGAAATTTGGATTACTATAATTAGCAATCTCTAAACCTTGATGTTTTGAAAAGAAATCATAATAAGTTCCAGCACTAGGATCTCTAACTTCAATAGTCCAATTTAATTCTTCAAAAGCTTGAGGAGTATTAGCATTATTGCTTCCGTTATTAGCGCCTAAAGTTCCACATATAGTATTATTTGACCAAGAACCAGCAGTTGGAACTGCACCTTCTCTAGTTTCGTTTATACCACTGTTGTTTATTACAGAAATATTTGGATTATTAGGTTCACCATAATTACTATTTGGAGCTTGATTTCTCAATGTGAATGATAAAGGAAATTCATAAGTGTTTTCTAAAGGATTACTTATAGAACATTCAAATACAAAATTAAGAAAATTGTTTACTAAAGTTTGTGAATAGAATAAGTTTCCTCTAGGATCTAAACTAATACCAAATTGACTAGCGCTTAATGAAGCATCTACTTTTGTATTAGCAACACCAGCTTGAGTATATAAAGTTATAGGAGTATTACTACCATCAGTTGGATAAGACACTGTTCCATCTTGGTTTGTTATATTTTTTAAAACACAATTACTAAAACTAGCAGGTGGTATTATTCCAGCTGAATTATTTCTAACTGTAAATACTAATAACCTTAGACTAGATATAGAACCTGTTATATTTAAACTTTCATTCCAAGGAGAAGATCCTGTACTTAAATCAAACACTACGTCATCAGCACCTAGTATAGCTTCGTTAAGATCTTCTATTAAACCTGTAGTTCCAGTTTCCCAAAATATCTCTAGTGCAGATTTAGTTGGGTTGGTTTCATAAGCTGAAAAAACTAAAGGTTCAACGCTGTCTGGTAAAGCAGTCTCTGCATCTCTACCTAACTTAAATACATTTTCAATGTTAGCTGATGGTGGATCAGACTGTGCTTCATATAAACCAGCTGTAGTAGCATCTGTATTTAAAGCAAAGAAGTTTCCAACAGCTCTTACTTTCATATCTCTTCTACCTGGAAATATAGGAATATTTTGATTTGCAGATGTATAGTACAAACCTGTAGGCGTATAGCCTTCTTGTATGGCTACCCTAGGATACAAAGTTGTATCACTAGGAGAATATTGTTGTTGAACAGGCGTTGTTTCTAGTAATCCAGGTGGAACTTTATTAGCGTTATCAGTTAATAAAGTAGTAACATTTATCATGTTTTTACTAGACTTTGTAAAAAATTCTGTGTTTGGGGTAGCAGCAAAAGAAGTAGAAGGTGAGTATGTAAAATTATCATTATTTAAAATATTAGTAATAGTATACTCAGTTCCTGAAATAGTAAAATTCATACCTTCTAATAACAAGAATGTTTTAGGTTCTGCTGCTGGATTTACTGCCGTATTGTTAACAACACCAACGCCACTAACTCCAGTTACATCTAATTTAAAAGGTTTTATTATAGGAGCTCCATTTAATATACTAGGAAGATAAACATTGTAATATTCTTGTTCAGTTTGTTTTACTACAACTTTATAAGAATAAAAACCTAATTTATTTCTTTCTAATATAGTAACCGTATCAGTAGCAGCTGGCTGTACAAAACTATAAGAAGCGTTATTTGCTACCCATAATATATTATTAGTTAAATCTATAGCTCCTATTTCAAATTCATATCTCGTCCCTGATAAAGTGTAAGAAACGTAATTGCCAACAGAAGCTAAACTTATATCACCTATAGCAGGGTTGAATCTTAAAGAGTTTAAATTGTTTATATTAATTCCTCCTGAGCTAGCAAATTCTAATGCTGTTTTTACATTACTATATAAACCAGGATAACCATCATTACTAGTTATAACGTTAGGTATAGTATTTGCAAAAAGAATTTTAAGAGAATCACCAGGCCAATCAACAATACCTGCTCTAGGATTCTGTGAAGCGGGAACAGAAGCTGTTGAAGTTAATTTTTCTGTTACACTATCGAAGTAAGGTGTATATACTGTAGATCCACCAAAAACTATAGGATTGTTAGCAAATGGTCCTGTTTTTTCCTCATAACTTCTATCTCTGACTGATGATAAAATAACATCTGAAGACCTACCGTATTTATCTTGTAACACAATACCAACTTGATATGTTCTATTTTGTTTTAAAGTATGATTAGGATAAGCTATGTCACTAGCATTGTATTGTTTAAACGCAGGTGTAAACTTAGCACTAACTCCAACTAGGTAATCTAACGTTAGTGGAGAAGTATGCGCATCTATAAAATTTCCATATATTATTCTATTACCTGCAGAAGCCTGTGTAGCTGCTCTAATAGGAACTTTATCATAAACTCTACTTATAACACTGTCAGGTAGAACTTTTATAGGTCTTCTACTTTGGTACTTGTAAGAAATAAATTTTGTAGTTACTGAATTATAATCTTGAATATCTAATGTTTCTACAACTTTTAATGCTAGCGCTGTAGACTCTTTATATACTATATCTATCTCACTAACTTTAAGTTTATTTCCTAATTCATTAGCGGGGCATGGTAGTGGTATATCTAAAGCGACTTCAGTTATTTCATTAGTCAAAAACTCTACTATAGTATTTTCTCCTGCTTGCTGTTCTTGACTTAAGAAATCATTTAAACTAGCTTTCTGTTTATTAGCACCAATAGTCTTTTGAAAATATCCACCTTGCTTTGGTATAAATACATTTTGAGTAAAAGGAGATAATAAAGAATATTCATTATTGTCGAATTTAAACCTATAAGAAAACCTTACAAACTTATCATCTAAAAAAGCCGGATCACCAGGAAAATCTTGTTTAAAAAATTTATTTGGCAATTTAAAAGATATCTGATCACCAGTAGCTATTCCATATTCTGCATTTAACCCAGCAAAAGTAGCGTCAAAAGCTCCATCTCTAAGACTAGTATATCTACTAGTTGCTATGTTTAAAACACCAGGACCTCCACTAATTCCAGGTGCTGCAAGAATTAAAGCTGCAACAACATAATCTGTATCTGGTATTTTAGGATGTGTCATCCTTACGTAAGCATCTTGAGGATTTACTGGTGATGATGCTGTGTTTGTTGGGAAAGCATTTACAGTTCTAAATGGTGTAAAAGTACCAATTGCAGTACTTGCCGGAGGTTGATTCCAAGCAGACCAATAAGCAGGTGCACCAGTATTATCATTGTTAGGTTTACTTCTAGTTCCAAAATAAAATAAACTTGGTATCAAGCTAGAGCATGTAGCTGAGGAATCAACAAACTGTGTTGCTGGACCAAGTTGGTTTGTCACCGTTAGTTTAAATTGGTCATAATCGTCCCAAGCTCTACTAATATCTTTAGCGTTTTGAGAGAATAAAACAATTTTAAACTTATAAGTGCTTAAAACTGGATCAGCTTCATCCCATGCTGGGAACTTAGTATTATTTAAAGCTCTATCTATAAATAATAAGTATTTTCTATTAGAGTTACCAGGTGTATTATCAGCGCTATCAAAAGGAGCTGGTAAAAAACCCGCATCTAAAGCTAGTCCAGCGTTAGTTGGGTTATAACCATCTTGTTGAAAAAAAGCTACTTTAAATTCAAACCTATCTCCATTACTATCTTCTACATATCCTTTACTGCCTATGTTGTCTATAAACTCATCTATAACGTCTTGGCTAGGATTATCTTCTAATATAAAATAATCGTACCAAGCGTCATAACCAGAAGCGCCTAAAGGTGATACTCTTTTATCTAAGTCTTGCTTAACATAAACGCAATTAGTTAATGTGTACTCCCTCTTTATCTTTATAGGATTATAAGGATAATACTTAGCTACAGATATATCTTCTTCTTTTATGTAGTAGTTTACACTTGATCGAGCTTTAGTAACATTTATTTGTCGTGGTTGATTTCTATTATCAGTCCAAAACAAAAGATCCTCTATTAAATCTACATGATTAATAGGACTATTTTCCGAGAAGTTTAAAAAGGAACCAGTAACTAAGACTTGTGAGTTACCTGTTTTTGTATTTGTTTCCACTATAGAACAGTATGCTAAAGGACCTGCAGGATTGTCTAGTTTAGTAGCAGAATTATCTTTGTAATTAGTTACAAAAGTATATATATAATCTTGATCTTCATTTATGTACCAACCTATTATAAAAAATCTAGTATCTATAGTAGCACCAGGATATTGTAGGGCACTAATGAACTCATTTCCTAGTATGTTTTCTAACGCACCAACATCAGCTCCTTCAGATCTTGAAACAGCTACGTTAACAGCGTCTCTATACTCGCGTGGAGACACAAGTCTAGAGTCCAGATCCTTTTGCATTTTAGAATCTGTAAAAGAGTGTTTATAGGTTTGTTGCATTTAATTAATGTTTAATCCACTTAGACTGATTTCTAAAAGTCTGTGTTAATGTTTCTAAATTAAAATCTTGTAATCTTATTTTAGCATTTCTAGTTTTAGCGTATTTTTCTCTCTTGTATAGCTGTATCATGTTTGGATCAGAAAATCTTCTAACAGATAGAATATTATACATTATAGAAGCGTACATAGCATCTTCAACTACTTTAGGTATTCTAGTGTCATCATCATATGCTAAACCATCAGAAACATATTCTAATACAATACACCTGTTAGCTAAACTACTGCTAAACGAAAACCTACCAGTTCTTTCATTTAAACTGTACCAACCATTTTCTTGTGAAGTACTTGGATTTAAACCATATCTTTGGCCATATGCTTGTTTCCACCAAACGTAGTCAAATACACCTGTAGCATTGTAAGCATCATAGTCTCCTGTTATTTCATTAGAAGTAGCTTTTTTCCACCTTTGCTCTATTAACGATTGATCTGCATCTATGTTATTAGCAAAAGAGTCTTGTGTAGGTATACCTTTATTATCTTGTATTGGTAAATCATATGGGTTGCCACTCAATCCATTTAAGGGATATATAGGGTGCATTACGCCTGAGCTGTCAGCCCACGACAACGCCACTTGATTCACGAAATCTTGAGGTATAGGAACAGAAAGGTTAGGTGGTATAGTTAATTCTTGAGACTTTATTACTTTTAAAACGTCGTAACTTAATTCTTGTAAAACTCTTTTAGCATGAAATATAACGTCATTACGTTTTACTCTTTGTAGTATTTTATCTTCACCTACATAAGCAAACATAAAATTATCTATAATATCATTTAGTGGAGTCCAACTATATCCACCATAATTAGCATTAATAGCAGCTGGCATTAGTTGACACATTACTACACCGCCTGTTATACCAGCACTAGCTGGTGGCATTTCTATAGTATTGGCAGTAGGATCTGAAACTTTAAATTGATCTTCATTTATTTTAGTAAAAACCAATGGAGCTCCTGTTCCGTGATATATTTCAAAATTTGAAGCTGATGCTATCCTAGTCCAGTTAGACGGTGCTACTTGTGGTTCTCCAAAAGCACTGACTAATTCAGTATTGTAATTTGAAAATGTAAATGATTTAACCCCAGCACCAGCAGAGTTATCAATGATTTTTTGACCAGAGTAATATTGTGCGTTATCTTCTTTTATAAGTCCCATGTTTTACATTTTTTCTTTTTGATCTTGTACTGCAGCTGCTTGAGAAGCCATTTGTGTAATTTCACTATCTCTAATAACAACACCAGCATAAGCTAATATTTTTAATATAACCTCCGTTTGGTCTACATCTGATATTTCAAAATCAACTGAAGCAACTCCAGGATCGTAAATATATGCACCAACACTATTTACAGTGTACGCCCAATTAACTACGTTAGGTACTCTTACATAAAATATATCATATCTTTGTATGGGTGCTGTAGGGCTTGTAGCTGTTTGAGGAAATACGTTTATAGTAGGTCCAGTCTGATAGTAAACAGGATAACTAGAACTTGATTGAGCTATAGTAGATCTTTGAGCTAAAGTAAATTCATGAGGGGTAACTTCTTGTAATTCCACAGGTGTTTTAGAACCATCTTTATAAGTTATAAATCCTAACCTATGTAGACTAGGTGTTAAACCTGTTAGTACACCAGTACCTCCTACACCTATACTTAGTTGAGACGTAGTTTCAAACACGGATATTTTCTCTCTTAAAGATTTTACTCTATCAGAGTATTCACTACTATTTTCAGGTGATCTTAAAAAAACATTTAGATCTTCAAAGTAACTTTCAAAAATCTCCAGTTGAACTTGATTAGCTAAGTTGTTAAACTCGTAAGGTGTAATGTAACCTCTTTGTTCTTTGTTTAATATACTTAACACCGTTTGATACACGGTATTAACATTTATACTGTTAAATCCTGGCATAGTTTTTATTTAAAAAAAAGGCGGCCGCATAGCCGCCTTATTTAGTATCACTTGTTATTTTATTTTTTTCTCTATAGATTTATAAACCTCAAGTCCTTCATCAGTTTTAAACCAAGCAGCTATAGCTGAATAAGCGTTTTCGTCGAAACCTACTGTTAGTAGTTTTCTACCGTTGCTAGCCCAAGAAAAAGTTCTTTGATCTTCTGCTAACTTAATTATTCTTTGTTCAGTAGCTTTAATAGCAAAGTTTCTTAATATTAAATTATCATCTTCTGCTAAATCTAAAAATAGTTGAGGATTTCTTTTAGCGAAAACAACAACGTCTCTTCTTATTTCTTTAGAAGATAATTTAGTAACATCAGAACCTACTTCTACTCTAAGCACTGCCTCCGCTTCATCAATCTCCATTTCGTAAGCTAAGTTCATAGCTTCAATCTCTGTTTCTAAATGATCAAAGTGATCTTCAGCTTCTTCAGCTGCATCGAACTCTGAAAATATAATATCTTTATGAGGATGTACATTTAAAAACTCTTGTAGATTTCTTTTTTCTTTAGGTACTAATAAGTGGCCATTGTGAAAAACTACATGAGCTAAAGTAACTTCACCTTTTTGTTCATCTACATAAGGTGTTTGTTGATTACTTGCGTATCTTAATTCTCTTTGATAACCTAAGTTTTCATCAAAATGTAGAAGTGGATATCTACGTGAATGTCTACTAGGTATAGTCATTGTTAATGGGTTTTTACCATTAACTAAATAATAATTTCTATCTTTATACTCCCATTTAACTGGAGCTTTTTTTTCTTTTGTTTCCATAATATATAATAAAATTAAAAAGTCCCCACCGAAGTGGGGATAACTTTTTGTATTAGCTTAAATCAACGTCTTCTACTGTAGCTAAGTTAAAGAACTTAACTTCAGGTTGCTCGTTTTCATTTTGTGAAGCTTCATTAATAGCCTCAGCTAGATCAGCACATAGCTGTTCTTTAGTAGATGCAGGTGCATTTGAAACTGTAACTGTCCACTCTTTTGTATCAGTACTATCCCAAAGGTTAGTAACTAATTTACATTGAGTAGCTGAAACAGGTTCAACACACGCGATGTTATCTACTGGTATCATTTGATAAGGGTTTGTATCACTTCCTTCAAAAGTTGCTAAATCAGCAGCGACTAAAGTTATAACAACGTCAGTCGTTCCACCGATAACACTTTGATCAAAAGTTAAAGTGTCACCAGCTTTATAACCATCACCTGCTGTAGCAACAGATGCAACAGTAACTGTATTACCAGCGATTGTTAAATCTACTACACCTGATGTACCTAATCCATCAGTTGTAAAAGCAGTTGCAGTAGCAACTTGGTTAGTCGCGTCTGTACTGTTAGTTGTTATTGAAGTAGTTAAAGACCCCGTACCTGTTAACATTGGTCTACCTGGATTCAATGATAAAGGTATTTTTATATAATTTGCCATAATGTTAATTATTTCGGAGTACCAGCTGAGATAGAGAAGTTATCAGCTTGATAATCTTCTAAGTCAGCAGCAGCTGCAGTAGCAGCACCCTCTAGTTCAAAAATTGGATTAGACGCAGGATTCTGATTAGATTCAAGGATTAGATCTTTGAAGTTCTCTATATCTTGCGCTGTAACGACAGCTGTTCCACCGCCATTTGCATAGTAGCTTATTGTTGTAATTATAACATTTGCACCACCTGCAGGTATTGTAGAATAAATATCTATATGTTCGTTTGAACCGCTTACCGCAGCATCATACGCACCATCAACATTTACAATACCATATCTTGGTTCATTGCTATTTCCAACAGAAGCTCCTTTAATTGGAATTCTTATTAAGTTTGCCATGTTAAGTATTATTTAAGATTTATAAAAGGAGGGCTTTCACCCTCCATTATTTTTATGCTCCTGTAAACAATACAAAATTGTTAGCAGCTTGAGTAACTAAACATCTTTCAGATAAGAAGTTAACTCTCATTGTATCTAAGTCAGAAGTGTAAGCACCACCAACAGATCCAGTGATCCAAGCTTTGAATCTTCTATCTTCAGTTTCAGACGCTCTATATCTTACGTGTAAGAAAGGTCTTCTGATGTTAGATCCTAACATTTGATCGTATACTGTAGATGTTCCAGCAGGAATCATCACACCATCAATTTGCTTAGATAAACCACGAGTAGATGCATCATTCAGATATTTCCAGTCTGTTTTGTAGAAGTCATAAGAACCTCTTCTAAAACCTGTAAATCCAAAGTTTAACGCCATTTCTTTCTCGTTGTCAAATAAACCGTATGAAGCAGCAGCAGCTGAAGCAAACGATCCATTCATAGCAGCAACCATATCATCAAAATCTAAAGCAGTTTGTCTAGATAAGAAAAGCATGTTTTCTTCAATAGCACCCTGCTTATCAAGATTCTTAAGAATTTCGTCAAAATCTGCAATTGCTCCAGAACCAGGTCCAGCAGCACCAGCAAATCCAGAGAATACATTACCTCTTGATTCGATAGCAGCAAATAAACCTTCAGTTCCTTTGATGTTTTGTGTTCCACCAGCAGGTCCAAATTGACCACCAAAAGCTGTAGCAGCATGTGACCAAAGTTCACCTTCAACCATTGCCATCTCTAAGTAATCTTCGTATCTTAGTCTAGTTTCAGACTCAGCTTTTAAATACCATAGGTATCCAGAAGTTCCGTCTTCAGTAGCAACTTCAATCCAACCAATTTGAGCAGCATCAGATCCACTTAGCTCGTAATTATCTTTAATGATAATTGGAGAGTTAGTGAAAGTAGATACAGCTGGTTCGATAGCGCCTTTCATTCCTTCACTTCCTTTTGGAAATTCAGAACCATAGACGAATAGACTACATTTTGCACCACCAGCAGTTAAAGCAGCAGGTACAGTTTCGTAACATTCAGCAACTAAACCATTAAGTGTACCACCAGTAACATTAGTTACTAAAAATTTAGCAGTACTTAAACCTGTTGCGTTATCAGAAACCAAAATTGTAGCTCCAGTTCTAACAGCTCCTTGTGTAGCTCCAGCAGGTAAAGTAATAGTAATGTCATATTGAGGTGCTCCACCACCAGCGACAGCAACAGCTACATTGTTATAAGCAATATGTAATCTGTTTTGCTCAGACCAAACAACTTGATCAGATGTCATTGGCATTTCAGCTCCAACCATTCTCAAGAAACCAGATAAAGTTCTGTTTCCGTATCTTTCTACCTCTTGTTCGTAAAGCTCAGGTAGATATTGTTGAGCCCATTGTCCACCAGCAACGCTGTTGAAATCAATGTAATTGTCCTGTACAACAACTCTATTTTGTGCAGGAACGATTTTTGCGGGAAAACTCCCGCCTGGTACTAACGCCATTTTATTTGTTTTTTATTTATGTTCTTTTTTTAATTTTCAACTTAGTAGAATCTGAACCAGTGATTGCTCTAACCTTCCAGCCATTAGGTAATGATTCACCTGTATTACCGGATCTAGGTTCACTATTAATGTTTTTAGACTTAGCAACAATATCTTTAGTAGCATCAGCTTTGCCTTGCTCATAAAAATGTTCTGCTATTCTATCTGCATTTCTAGCAGCATAAATGGCTTTATGATAACCATCGATATCATTAATTCTTCCATCTTTGTCCATGAACTTAGATATGAATTTACCGACATCAGCTTGTTTATCAACCATTTCATTAGGATTTGAGATTTTATACCTAAACTTTTTATCTCCAACTTCAAAATTGAAACCTTCAAATTGCTCTTGAAAATAGTTATTAGTTGTTTGTAAAAATTCTTCTCTCCTAGTCTGTATGTTAGATTGCTCTTCGTTGTATCTATTGAAAAAGTCCATAGCTTTTTTCTGCTCATTAGTAACTGACGGCCTCAACTTGATTTCATCATAATAATTACTTTTCATTTTTTCGAGAAAAGTTTTGGCTTTTGCAACTTCTTCTTTATATTTCAGCTTTTGCTTCTTTATAAATCTTTCTTCATCAACCTCTTCATCAAATGTAAAATTATCTTCCATTACGAAACTAACTTCATCATCCGATAAGTGTGGTTTAGTTTTTTTATAATATTCTCTTACTAATAAAGTATCATCATACTTCGTGTAGTCTTTATTTAATGTAACATAATCTTCGACAGATCCACCAGTGTCCTCCATGAACTTAACTAATTTTTCTATATTTTCTGGTAATTGTCTTCCTAAAACCTTTTCATCTCTAATAGCATCTTTAACTTCTTGCTCTTTTTTAGCTACTTCTTTAGGTTTTTCATTTATTACTGTTACTTCCTCCTGTGCTTTGGCAGGTTCTTCTGGTTGTGTTTCAGGTTGTTTAATTTCTTCAACTTCAACTTTGGGTTGTTCTTTTGTTTCTGAAACGGGTTGTTCTTTTGACTGTTCTTGAACGGCATCTTTTTTAGGTTTTAAATCGACTTTGCTTATGTTATCTATTTTTCCTAGATTTCTAGGTTTTGGTTTGGTTCTTTTAGAAGGCATTTTAAATGAACCTTCTTCTGTTACTTTTTCTTTTGCCATGATATAATATAATATAAATTAATAATTAAGATTGATTCAATATACTTTGAAGCGGATCTTCTAAATCATCTTGTACCGCTGGATTTTCAAAATCTATCGCATCACCTTGTTTTTGTTTTTGATTAGCAATTGCACTTTGTTGTGTGCCTATAATTCTTGCTCGTTTATCTTTACGTTCTTCAATATCTTTTTCTCTTTCCTGTTCTCTATTAACCTTTTGTTGCCCTAGCTGCATATTGTAGTTAAACTCTAACTCCATTAACTGTCTTTTTATTTGTGCTTCGGCTTCCATCTTTTCTATCGCAAATTGGCTTTTTGCTTTTTCAATCTTAACCTCAGTATCTGCTATAGCTTCTCGTTTCTGTGCTTCTGCTAATGCAGCTGCTTGTTGAGATTCTGTGTTGGCTTGAGCCTGTGCTTGAATATTTGCTTGTTGAGCAGCTTGTGCCGCTTCAGCAGCTTTCTTACGTTTAAGCTTAATCATTTGATTAGCTAACTTAAGGTTATTTATCTGCCTAATATCTATCGCATCTTCAAGATTTATACTACCACTTTGTAATGCAGCTTGTATGTTTTGTTCTAGTTGTTCTTTTTCTAATTCATCAGGAACTAAACTTAAGTATAAACCATAATCATATAAATGCATGTTAACCATATCATCTAATTGACCAACGTTCCAAGTTGATATACTATTTTTAAGAGCTTCATTAGTTAATTCAAACTCAATGCTATCGGATGTTCTATTAACTATATTCTCACACGTTCTAACAGTAAGATATAAATAAGAATTTAATATATGCTTAGTAGCTGTGTTAGAATTAGCTGCTGCTAGCTTTTGTAAACCTACTAATGAGTCTGAGTTAGGCATACTACCATCTCTAGCTTCATTTAATCCGGTTACATCTCTAATCATTTGTAAATAGTACTGGTAAGTAGATATAAGAGATTGTACTTTTTGACCACCAGAACTAGATTGTAATTCTTGTATAGGCATTCTACCAGGATTAGGATCACCTTCTGTTGTCATTGATCTACCTAATATACTACCAGTTTGGAAATACATATTTAAAGCTTCTTGTGGATTGTATCTAGTGCCATTACCTAGATCAACCTCTGCTAAACCGTCAACATCCATATAAACACCATCAGGTATTAACTTAGATATTACTTGTTGTATTTTTAAATGAGTTAACTGTATCATATCAGCAAAACCCATCATTCTACTTACTAAGCTTTCTATTCTACCCATATATAATTTAGGAGCGCATATGGTATAATTCATATTAACCTTAACTAAATTAGACTTAGGCCTAGTCATATTTTTACAAAGTTCCCATTTTAAAAGTTCATCGTAACCTAAAATTTTAGCACCACTATATAGTACTTCTATAGATCTATTAACTTTATCAAAGTTGTCATTTGCTTCTGGATCAAATGTATCTGGTTTTTCTAAAGACTTTTCTAAACCTGTTGCGGTTTTCTTTATTTTAAAAGTTTGATTACTATATGTTTTATATTCAAAATATAATACATATATAGCATTACCGTCATTACGACCGTTCCAATTATAAAGAAAATTACTATTACCTTGATACCTTTGGATCCTCTCCATGTCAGCATCTGTTAAGTGTGGAAATTCTTTTTTTATTTCTGCTAACGTAATATTTTTAACTTCTCCTACATACCACATGTCTTCAAAGTTAGGATCTTCTGTATAAGAATAAACCATCCTTGCTGGATCTACATAATCGACCGTAACACCCTCTGCTCTATTCCAGTTTGTTTTAACTGCACCCATCCCTAACACAACTAAATCTTCTATTACTCTACGCTTAGTTAAATAATATTTGTTAAATTCTAAAGTATTTGTAATAGCTTCTTCACATGCTATTTCACTAGCTTGTTTATAGCTTAGTTGCATATGTAAATCTAATTCTTCTTGATTTTCAGGTAATTCTTCTGGTTGCTCAGTGTTAAATAAATCTAAACCAATATCACCTTTAAGAATATTTAAAAACTTTTGTGCTTGAATATCTCTTAAAATATCTTCTGCGTACTTAGATCTTTGTTTTCTTGATTCTGGATCTTGAGCAAAAGCTTTAACATCATACAGCTTATCATCCATACCATTTACAACAATATCTACAAACTTAGGTATAATTGGTACAGGTTTCCAGTCTAGATTTAAGTAAGATAAATCTCCATTTATTGCTAATTCATCTTTATACTTCTGCACAGGTTGTTCAGCTCTAGAATAAAGTCTACGCATCCTAAAGTTATTGTAATTAGTATTAAACCTGTTTTCAACTCCAGATCTAGTCCCACTAAACCAATCCCCTTCTATAGCCCATGCTACTTTTTTACCATATTCCCATGTCTCTTTGACTGCATCAGGTACTACCTGATCTGGAAATGAACTATTATTGTTTGTGTAAATCTGCATTTATTATATTATTTGTGAAATAGATCCTGTGTTATTATATTTTTTAAAAGTAAGCGACATAGGTTGTTTAGTAATTTCCATGTTTGGTCTGTATCTATTCTTATTACAAGCCATAAGAGCTAGTCCAGAACTAATAGAAGCATCATGCTTTGTTCTATTATTTATATTGAACTTAGCCCAATCACTTAATGTTTCTTGAAAATACATGTCACCATTTCCGTCTTCAATTCTACCTACGTAATTCTCTATGTAATGTTCTATTGCCGCAGCGTGTGCTTGTTTAATATCTTCACTAGAGTTAGGTATTCCACCTATTTCTTTTTCAGCTACTGATAATTTATTCCACACTTTATCTGGCCTATTCATACTAAAACCTCTGTATCCTCTACGTTTAAAGTAATACAATAGTCTAGGTTTATTATTTTCTGCTAGTATAGGCATACCATAAAAATGACAAGCCATTAATACGTCTTCAAAAAATATTTCTGCCGTTTGTGGTCTTGATATGTATTCTAAAAAAAAGTGATTTGGCGGCACATCTTCCATTGAAAACTTAGTTAATCCATGTAGTGCGCCTTTAGATCCTTTACCATCAACAGTTCCTGATATATCGTAACTATCACAGCCAAACGCTCCAATATGCTCATTACCAGGGTACTTAATACCATTCTTTACTATTACACTGTTTTGTAAGTTTTTAGGTGGAACCCATGATATTAAAAATCTACCGTCTTTATTAGGATAAAATGTAACATTAGTATCAATCATACCGTTGTTCCAGCCAAAATTTCCTCTTGTAACAGATTTTTCATTAGCCATTTCTTCATTATAATCTATCTGCTCGTATATCTTAGTTAAATTGAATAAGGTGTTTTTGTTTTCATCTCTGAAAGCGTGTTGTTCAGTTCTAGGAAATTGTCTATAATATTCATTTAAACCATCACTATCGTTTCTTAATCCATCAACCTCGTTTTCCCAGTGCTCGATGACTCCAATATCAATTGGCGCACCATCAATTCCGAGGATTTTATTTTTTGGCGTAATGAATACAGGTGATCCAAAAGAATCCATGAATCCTTCGTAGTTCCATTCCATAGGGATGAAAAGAGAATAGAGTCCGCTACTTGTTTGTCCGTTTCTATTTCTTTTTGTAACGTCTGAATTATAATATAATTTCTTGAAGTTGTCTCCACCTTTATCTAATGCATTTGAAGTTGAGCCCATCATACATTTACCTACGATCCTACGTCCTAGTCTTAATGTAGTTTTTGTAACTCTCCAGTTGTTTAATATGTTGTCAGGTCTTTCCCATTTACCACTTTCATCATGGGCTAATAGCTTTAACTTTTCACCATCGTAAGAGTTATCACCTGTATTTTTCCAATCTATAGTCGTGTCAAGACCTTGTAATTCTTTTAACTTAACATTGTCATCTAGTTTACGTCTAGTAAGTTTTGAAGCTGGGACTCTATATGCCAGTTCGGTCTTAGGACGATCCATACCATCCTGGATCGGTTTGAAGAAAAACGGATAGTTAACGGATATCGGGACAACTTTATCTGTGAACATTTTCTTAGCATCTGATCCAGTTTTTGAAAGGATGCCGAATCTTGCATCACTAGATATTGTGGCTTGGTTAACGAGTTCAGCTGAGGACATAAAGGAGAAACCAGACCGTCTGTTTTTAAGGTAACACATTCCATAACATCTATCATCTGCCTTGCATGCTTCCCAAAATATGAAGAAGAGTCTATTTGACTCTCTATAATCGGGAGCTCCGACGTCGATCTTTGACCATTGCAAATACATGTAATGAGTACCAGTAATATAAGTGGCCACACCACCATTATAGAACCAATAACCCAGCTCTCTTCGTTTAAATTCTTCATCTATATAATCAAACCATTTTTCTTTAAAATCTGTAGGATATTCATCCCAATCAAACCTACTCTTAATTTTTGCTAATTCTTTTGGGTAGGGTTGTTTTTGCCAGAACTGTTCCTTCTTGCTTTCGCTTCGTTTAAACGGTTCACGTTCTGCTGGTAAAGCAATACGGAGGTTTTGAACTTCAATGATCTTTCCAATTTTTCCACTTCTACTTATACAAACAAAGTCGTAATCAGAGTTATAACCATACTCCCACTTATTATATCTATTATTGGTAGACATGATTTTTTTATTAACCACGTCATCAACTTCTTTCCATAGTGTTTGTTCATAACTCATTTGCTACGCCCTTCTGCAAAACCTTTAAATACTCTTTCTTCTTTAGTATCTTTAGGTTTTTCAATTAATCTTAGTTCTTCTTCTTCTATTCTAGTTAATATTTCAAAAGCATCAAATATAGCTAGCTTTTTAGTAGCGGCAGCATTTTTAAGTCTGTCAGCGCTTACGTCGTCGTCTGAGTCTACGATCTTTTCTTTAGCCACCTTAATAAGTTCCTCAACCGCCTTTTGCCCAGCTTGGATTATTTTCTTCTTCGTTTCCTTTGTGTTCATGAGTTAAAGCTATATCATTAGATTTCATACAATAAAGACGTTCATCGTCAATAATAAATTCAAATTCGGAGTTTGGTGTAAATATCACAAGTGCTCCAGGTTTCAATCCTACATCCTCTAAGGACTTATTAGAATATTTTAGTATACCAAAGTGGTGTTGCTCTCTACCTATACTTAGAAATGATTTATCTTTTATAGGTTTTACAAAGCAGTAGTTTAAATGACATTTTAAATTATACATGTATATCTGATCTAAACTACAGAAATATAAGTCTTCTTTAAAGTACGTTGAACCGTTTCGTTCTTTACCTTTTTGATCATACCATCTTCTAAATATGTTATGATGTACATAGACTATATCACCAGTTCTTACGTCAGTATCGAAAGCAGATGGTGTAGAAACAACTACTGCTTTCTTACTAACAAATTTATGATCTTCAATATTACTATTAACAATAAGATCGTTATCACCAATTTTTCTTGTATTGTTATATCGATCATTGTAAGGTTTTATTAAAAAATTATATAAAGTTCTCATTCATACTTAAGATCAAATTCTACCGCTATAGCCATATTACGATTAAATTTTTTCCAAGGTAAAACTTCTTTATTTTTTTTTATATATATTAAATAATCTCCATCTCCTTGGTCACCAATTATATCGCAAATAGTATGTCCTCCATAAACTTCTTGACCAACCGAATAATGCATAGCATCATTTTTGTAATCAGAACCTATACTTATTTTTCTTATTACATTAGACATTTTGCAACTCTTCTTCTTTTATATCTTCATAACTACCATCTTCAAGATTAATATTAACTTGTCCATATTCTTTTTCAAGATCTTGTTTGTAGTTGTTTATCTCCTCATTCAATTGAGCTAGATTATGTAATAACTGGTGTTTCTGAGATTCAAGATAACCTATTTCATTTAGTAATTGATTGGTTTTAGTAGCTTGATCTTTAATTTTACTTAATTGTTCTTCTTTAATCTTATTCATTTTATTTAATTTGATTTGTATTGTTTTTTATATAATCACTTGTTTTTTAGAATTTTTCTGTAGCATTAACCTTAGCTAGTATGAAGCTGCCAGTAGGATAATTAAAAGCGTTAAGTTGTATACCAAAAGCGTTAGATGTGCCAGTACTAGTTGTTAAAGTTCCTTTGCCTTCGTTTGAAGATGAAGCTGCTCCTGTAATTAAAGAACCTTGATCATAAGTACCTGTAGCTCTCATTTCACAAACGCCTACAAATTGTACAGCTGTTAAATCTAAAGTATTTAAAGTAACATTGTATGTAAAACCTAAACAGCAATCACCGCTAGCACTATATGAACTACCATCTCCAGCGACCATAGTGTTTTGACCTGCTTCTATTCTGTTGTCATTAATACCGGTTCTAGGTGTTACCCAAGAAAACTGGAATATAAAAGATCCAGCTGTTGATTGAGTAGTAAACATATCTCCAGATTTCATTATGCCTTTATTACCTTTTATACCATCAATCCAAGCCATATTGTTTTCCTGTGTTCTATCAAATACAGTTTCACCAGAATTAAAAGTTGGTGAAATTGTTGAACTACTTGCAAAACTAGTAATAGTATCTCTATTTATAGAACCGTATACGTGGAATTTTTGAAATGACATATATTTATATTAAGCAGATTCAGTGTGTTGTAGTTGTATTGGAATGTTTCTATCTGGTGGAGTAAGCTCTAAGTATTGCCAAGCAGGAAGCGTAGAACCTTGTAGAACTGGACCAGAGTTTCCAGTGGTTATAGAACTGCTAATGCTATCATCTAACATACCAGCTTGCTCAAAATTCGTAGATATTTTACAGAAAAAACCTTGCACAACTGTCAAAGATGTTCCAGACGAATTAGTATTAGGTGCTACAAAACCGTTCCAATTACCCATAAAAGCAATAACCATTCTTGTAGTTCCTTCAGTTGAACTATTGTTTCCTCTTATGGTAAGACCTATACCTCTATCTTGATCGTCAGTAGCATAAGCATTTTGTATATAACCATCAAAAGTTGAAAAGTAATCGCTACTATCATCATTGCATTGCATTACATAATAGCCATTTTGCTCATCATTATTTACGCCAGATATTTCAGGACATCTTACTCTTTGATATATATCACCGTATGAAGGTATAGGAGGACAGTGACTTAACCTTCCTCTAGTATTACTAGACGTGTCTGTCTGTATATATATCATTTCCACACTTTGAGAATTAGTCCAATTTGTTCCACTATATATCTCAATTAAACCCCAATCGCTATTAAATACAGTATCACCTTCGACCATGTCTACCATGTCATTAATTTCTTTTAATGTTTTAACGCCATATGTATAAGGTAAATCTTGATAACTCATGTTAGTATACTTCTGATTTGTTAAATAATAAAGCTGTGCAACCTGTCCACTGTTCTGTCAGACTTATAGGTATATCAGTATCTCTTGAAAGAATTCTTCCTACTTGACCAGCTGCATTAGCTTGAGTTATACAAACACCTCTACTAAAAGGAACTGTTCCAACATTATCCGTATCATAAAATAATGGTTCTCCATATTCTACTGTACTTGATGTATTGTCTCTTAATGCTGGTGTTACGCCTGCGACTATTACAGAGGTATAGTTAGCAGAAAAATCTTCATCATTATAAGCAGCTGTAGTTTCTAAAACTATTCCCAATGAAGTATCATTAGAACTAGGTGAGCTTGAAACTTTCTGTATACAAGCTCTTACATTAGCTAAGCCGCTGCCTGTTCCAGCTGAGCTAGCAGATATTCTACATGGTTCGCCTGGAATAAAGTTGTGAGTTGAAACATTTAAAGCTAAAGCAATACCATCGCCAAACCAATGGTTATAACCATATATTTTATAGTTAGTTAGTAATCTATGAGCAACCATATTAACTGTACCACCACCGTCGTTGACTATAGTATAAGGCATTCTGCATATTACTGTATCTAAATCTTGTAGTATATCATCCCATGGAATTGTTGTAGCTGGACTGAATATATCGTTCCAGTCTACTAAACCGTAGGTAGTTCCTCCTTCTTGTCCAAATGTATAACCCATTTTATTTTATAAACCAATTATTAGTAGATCCATATATGAATTCAAAATATGTATTAACTGCTGGTACTGGCAACCAGTTAGTACTTCTATCAACTTTGTCTATTAAATCACCAGCTGTAGGTGTAATAACTCTTAATTGATCAGTCTGTGCGTTTTGTGAAGAATACTTAACACCAACTAAATCTCCTACTGAAGGAGAAGAAGGTAACGTTATTACAACAATACCTGTAACATCGCATATAATAAAGTCACCAGCTACAGCGGTATATGAAGCAGTTTTAGTAGTTGGTGTTAAACCACCACCACCACTACCACCTGTTGATGCTATTGTTATTTCTGAAGCACTATTTCTAGTTAACGTTATGTTAGCACCTGCTGTAAGTTGAACCGCTGAATCGTCAGTTCCACTTGTTGAATCAAGATTAAGAGACACGTTACCACCTGGACCTAAAACTGCAGTGGCATTGAAATCATATGTATCACCAGCCGAAGGCATTGTAACAGTTTTAACATTTGCAGCTGTAACATGACCTGTGCCATTTGTTGTAACTGTGTCTATAACAGTAAAAGTACCACCACCACCTGGAGAAGCAGAACTAGTTGTATCTGTTCTTGTTGTGTTGTCATGTTTTATTTCAACCTGCTTGGCTAGTGGTGCACTAGATGTAGTGGTTATATATGTACCTCCAGCAATATCTAAAGTATCTCCATTTGCTATAGCATTGTCAGAACCTGCGTCTGCTGCCTGTGTCCATGATGTAGATGCAGCTGCAGCTATAGCATAAGTATTAGCAGCAACATTAGTTATAGTTACATTAGCTCCTGGTGTAAGAACAGTATTACCTGCTGGTGTACCTGTTAGTGTTTGTAATTCTATTTTACATTGAGTACCAGCACCAGTACTATTGACTAATTGATAAGTGGTATTAGTATCTGTAGCATCTAAAGTTATATTATCACCACTTACACCTATAGCCATATTAGTACCTGCAACTAGTTTTATAGCACTACTTACGCCACCACCTGCGGCAGTTAAATCTATATCAGCATCATTAGAATTCTGGCTTGTAGATAAAGTATATGAAAAATTAGTATCTGTACCTGTTAAAGCTACTTGTTGACTACCCGCTATATATGATGCAACTACAGAACCACCACCTACTATTCTAAGACCCGTAGCATCTGTTGCTGTAAATTCCGTTGATCCAGCACCGTTTTTAATTGGCAAAGAAGTATCATTAGTATCTGTAGCATCAATCTTTAACTCTGAATCACTTTGTCTTGTTATTGTTACATTTGTTCCACCGGTAAATGTTAAAGAACCTGAAGCACCACCATATGTATAACCAGTTGGCTGTGTAAAGTCTAAAGTAGGGTTTAATGTTGTTGCGCCTAACCCTATTGAATATGTTGGCCAATTAAGTATACCTTCAACGTCAGATACTAAAAATTGAACATTATCTGGACCTCCAGAATTATCGTAACCTACAAAGTAAGTACTTGCTCTAGCAGGAGTAAATGAACCACCGGGTGCTGTAAATCCTGAAAACTTTATATTTGCCATATTAAGGTGCTATTTCGCTTTTCATTAAATTTGTTAAACCTGTCTCTTGAGCTATAAAAGGATATAGACTATTGTTCTCAGGTATTATAAAAAATGTTTCTGGAGGTGTAACTCCTCCACCGTCTACCTGCTTCCACCAAGGTATAGCATTGACATTGCCTTGAGTGGTAGGCATTAGTAAAGAGCTATTATTTCTAAATCACTATCACTACCAGCAGCGCTTGTCCAAGCAACAACTTTCTTAACCAATATTGGTAGAAATGTTCCAGCTTTAACACCTATAAAATTAGCTGTGTGAGCTGGTCCAGAAGTAGCATATAAATTACCAGATTCCATAACTACCGATAGTTCAGTTAAATCTGCTGTAACATATAAACTAGCTCCTCTAACATCTGTGTCTGGTAAATTAGTCTCTGTTACAAAAGCTGAAAATCCAGTTCCAGTACCTGAAGTTGCACTTTGACTATATGATGTACCTATAGTACCACCTTTACCGTAAGGTTGAGAACCTGAAGCAGTAGAGTTAGGTACTAGCATAACACCAGTGACTACTCCTTCAATAGCTTCTGTTACTTTTAAATCACAAGCTACAGTAGCTAGTGTAATAATATCTCCTGCATTGTGTCCTGTTCCACCTGCGTTTATTTCTACTTTACTAACTGAGTCTAAAGCCACCGGTATAGCATCATGCCCAAATACCCTAGCTTGTGCAGCCCAATTACCTTGTACACTTGTACTTGCCATCGTTTTTAATTTTTAATTTTTGTTATTTTTTCAGCACCTCTAGATCCAAAGTATGCTACATATACTGTAAGTAGTAAGGCTTCTAATAATGAAACCCAACCTTCTTTTATTTCTAATAGTATAGTTGAATCTAATACTATAAATATTGTCATAGCTAAAGTAAGAAATATAAGCGTCATAGGTCTTGTGTTCTTACTTAGCCATGAATCACTCTTCATATCACTAGCCCATCTCTCTGAGATATTATTCATCTCAGCTATGTCTTGTTCTAAAAGTTTCATAGCCATTTCCTTATCAGCGGCTTTAATACTTTTATCATTTGTTATAAGATTTTTTACTATACCATATGCACCATTATCTGGCAATATATCTCCTACAGCATTTAAAATCTTAGGTGCTTTGTTTTTAAGAAAAGCACCTATCTTTGTATCTTTGAATTTTTTCTTATTCTTTGAGTTAGTTTTCATCTAGCGGGTTTGGATTAGTTTTAACATAGTCACTATCATCAAATTTCCATGTATAACCACCTTTTTCATAAATAGCCATATCATCTAACTTCTTTTGTTGTTCTGGTGTTGAGATATCGTATTGCCTTTGTAATTTCCACTGAATATAGTCTTTACTATTATAACCCCATCTTTGTCTAGCATCTGTATCAGTAAAATTTCTATCTTCTGTATTCATCTTCCACAAGCCTTTCATGTTGTTAGGTGTTTTTACAATTGTCTTTTTATCTGTAGATTTCACCTTATCCCCTTCCGCTGCTATCTTTTTTTCAGCATCACTAACACCTATAATGTTTGATTCATCATCCTGTCTTGGTGAATACCACTTTTTCATAGATGGACCAAAGTCTTCACTCATATTTACCTCGTCAGAGTCAGCCCCGCTTTTAGTTCCAATCTCGTTAAAGCCTGGTGATTGATAATGTTTTGGTTTTATCTCTAAAGTATTAGGATCTTTCTTAGCTCCAGCTTCATACGCTGGTTTTTCGTATGGTAAGTTTTTGTCAGCTTCATTAAAACCTGGTGCGTTTCTATCATGAAATTTACCTTTGTATGTAACACCTGCTGGACCATAATCTAATTCAGGTTTACCATTTTTATCTTTCTTAAGCATAGACTTTAGATGTTCACCTTCATGATGTCTAGCTGTTTCTCTAGTTTCTGAATCGTGATCATTCTTATTGTATATTATACTAAAGTTTTTATTAGCTCTAGCAACAGGTTGAGGTGAGCTATCTTTCTGATTATCATACTGGAAAGCTACCTCATACTGTGGTACGTTATCTATTCTAAATGGTGCTTGTAATTTAAAACCCATTAGTCTGTTTTAAAAGCTAATAACATTTCTCTTAACCCCATACCAAACGCAATACCAGAATACAACGCGTGTCCTTCTAATAATAACATTGATCCTACAATTGCACAAGCAATAGCTTTTGAAAGTGGGTGATTAATTAACATTTTCATCTTTTCCATAATAATTATTTTAACATTTCCATCTTTTCCTAGCAGCTTTACCTCTAGGACCTGTCCAACTTCTTGATCTAGCACAAAACGACTTTCTACGTTTAGCTGCTTTACTACCACGCTTAACTTTGCCTGTTACAGCAGTTTTAAGTTTACTGCCTGGATTATTTTTTCTATATCTTTTAACTCCTTTGCTGGTCATACCAGCTCCTTCTTTTGTAGATAAAAAGTTTCTATTTTTACCTTTAGTAGTCTTTCTAACTTTCTTTCCTTTTTTCCTACCGAAATTTAATTTCTTCTTGCCGTAAGCTGCTGGAGCTCCACAATCTTCCCCAGTCTCTACATTTTTCCAGTCTTCTTTCTTAAACCAATCTCTTAATGTAGCACCAGGCTTTCTAGCGGATTTAACATTTGACTTGCTACTACGCTTTTGCTTGCCTTGATTAGCTGCTGATTTCTTAGCATTAACTACCTTGTTCTTCTCAGCTGTACTCATGCTGGCTATTTTAGCTTTTGGTAAACAAACTTTTCTAGTAGCCATTATTTCTTTTTATTACGACATTGAACTAATTGGCCAGAAGCGTAAGCGCTTGGCCATACTTTTACTCTTGCTTTTACTTTGTGATAGCAAGCGTCTTTTTTACCTTTCTTCTTTTTAGCTTTACTTCTTTTTCTTGCCATCTGTTAACTCTTTATCGATTTGTCTGCACCAGTCTCTAAGCTCCTTAACCTCACTTTCTAATCTATTAATATGGTCTGTGTGCCAATCTTGTTTTAAATCATACTCTATTCTATCTATAACAGCTTCAGGTAAAGCTTTAGCATCTGATATATCATCTTGTAAGGTAAAATACATACCTACAAAAGAAGCGGTTATTACTATTATACTTACTATGGTTTTAAGATCTATCTTAAATTCCGTTCCTTCAGAGATTTTTATACTCATTAGTTGCATCAAATGATGGGCATGCTTTGTTAGCAAAATCCCTGTGTGAATGTATTGTAGCTTCAGGATACATTGCCTTAAGTGTTCTTAGCACTGCTAGCAAACTATCTTCTTGTTCTTCTGTTCTAGTATCTTTCGGGGTCTTACCATCAACTTCAACGCCTCCGCAATAACAAATTCCGATTGAGTTTCTATTCTGACCCTTCGTGTGCGCCCCGATTTTAGCTATATCTCTACCTTTATATATATCACCATGTAGGTCAATATAGAAATGATAGCCTATGTCACTCCAACCTCTACCGTCAACGTGCCAACTTCTTATAGTATCTACAGAAATATTTTGGCCTTCTCTAGTAGCAGAGCAATGTACGATAATCTTATTTATTTGTCTCATTTTAAATCTCTTCTTTGAGATGGAAAACTTCTATTGAGCATATTCTCTCTGATTTCAGCTGCGTTCATATTTTCAGTTTCATCAAGATCAGTTGGTTTATAATTGACACTGTTATTTTTTCTTCTTAATGCTTCTGCCGCTTCTTTTTCTTTTTGCTCTAATATATCTTTTTGCGCTGCTTTATATTTTTCGTTTTTTTCAACAAGTTCTTTAGGAGGTTTTGGTAAATCAACCCCAGTAGATCCTTTGTTCTCTTTATCTTCGCCGCCTGGTGCTGCCATTGGTCCATGAAATTGTTTCAATGGATTTCTAACTTTAAGCATGTTTGAGTGCATACGACTTAAATCTTTTCTTTTAGCCATTATCTTTATTTTTTAACTTCCACCATCTATGAGCAGTATACCCAATAGTTACTAAAAGTAAAGTTATTTTTAATACAGGCTCTAACCAATCAAAACTTGCGATCGTGAAAGAAGTTATATTAAAACAATATAACTTTAAATCATCGATGCCCATTATTTATTTGCGTTGAGAGCTGCGTTTCCTTTATATTCTATGTTGTCAAACCTTACTGTTGACGCGATAAATGGATTTCTAGAAACCATTGTTCTAGTTCCTAGTGGTTTACATCCACATTTTAATTTTTTACCTGCTGGTGCTTGATATTCTCCGTAACTTGGCATAACTATTTGTTTAATTTGTTTAACATATTTGTATTAATATAATTACATTATTATATTATTATTTACCCATTCTTGCTTTTTGTTTTGCTGTAGCTCCTGCACCTCCACCCAGTCGTTTATAATTAGCTATTTTACCAGCAATTTTAGTAGCAGCTGTTTCTGACTTACCTTCTTTTTTTAATTTACTAACTAAACCTTTAAAACTACCTGGTTGATCGTACTCTGCTTTCCCTCTAGTACCTTTACTTGTTTGTCTAGCAAATTTCTTACTAAGGCGTTTAGCTTTTCTAGTACCACCTAAAGCTGTTTTAGTTTTTGTTTTTCCTTTTTTATTTGTCTTAGAATATGTTACAGTATTAGGGGTTTCAGCTTTTTTTCTTTGCCCAAAATCACCTTGATTATCCATTTTAATAACCTGATTATTTTCCATCTCTCCCTTTTTCATTTCATCTCCACCAAGCATACGTTTTTTAGTTGTTAAACTAACTGACGCTCCTCTTTTAGTAGTACCTGAGCTTTTCTTTTTATCCCACGCAGCACCATGTCTACCATACGCTGGACCATCTCCATGTTTTTCTTTATCGTATTTCATATCTCCAGCTAATTTAGATATATGCTTTTCATCAGCTGTCATATCTATATCACTTTTGTTATGTTTAGAATCATAGTCAATATCTTTCTTTAAGTATTCAATATGAGCCGCATTATCTCTTTCAGCTGCCTTGTAGTTAGATTTATTAACTCTAGTATCATTTGCATACTTACCTTTACTAACATGATAGTGACTAGCTGGAGCAGAATCTACAGCTGATTTAAAATTCGGATTATCATCTAATTTACCATCTGCTGAAGCTTTCCTTAATCCAGAATTAAATTCAGGACCGTCATACATTGGCATACCATACATTGCCATTTGACTTTGGTTAAAAGTTTGATCTAAACCACCCATTGGTTTGTTAGGTGTATTAGCTGGATTTACTTGACCCATACCATCAGCTGTTTGATCTGGCATACCAGAGCTAGCTATATTACCAAACTTGTCATTTCTTTGTTGAGTAGAAAATGCAACTTTATTATCTGGCTGTACTATATTAGGATTGTTTTCTAATACACCAGAGTTCATTGGTCGACCTTGATTATACATAGCCGGTCTAGTTTCTTCGCTATCTATGTTTGGCATATTCTTGCCTTGTTTAAATAAGTTTTTAGGTCTCATATCTTTATACATTTTTGGAGTAATTCCATATTTTTGGTTAAGCATTGATTGTTCAGTGTCAAATTCAAATTCTTCTCTTTCGTTAACGGGGCTTTCTTTAATTTTACCATCAACAATTCCAAATTTATCTTGTTGTTTTTTATCAAATTCAGCTTGCGCTCTTTTCCTATCGTTTTTAGATTTAAGATTTTTATCGATCTTTTTAATTTTTTTATCTATTTGACGATTATCTTTTTTAATTATCTTGTCGTTTGCTTTTTCATCTTTAGCATCTTGTTCAGATTGTCTAAGTCTATCTCTTTCTTTAATAGCAGCATTTAACATCTCTGTTCTTTCTTCGTCTAACCCTCTTTTTCTATCATCTCTTTTAAACTGTCTGATAGCTTTGTTAATACCTCTTTTAGTTTGTCTACCTTTTTGTCTTTCTTTTTTTAGACTATTACCTTCATTAATAAAGTCTTGAACTCTTTGAGCATTCTTAGCTTTTTCTAAAGTTTTATCATTTATTGATTTTACGTTCTCGCCTTTTTTAATTACACCTTCTTCTTTACTTCCACTCTTGTTACTTTGGTCTTCTGTAATTTGCTCACCATCTGCTTTAGAATCTACTATATTACTTAGATCAGGCATGTTAAACTCTAATGCGTTATAGTTTTTAGTAGTTCTCTTTGGATCTCTATATCCAGAAGGTCCGTAATTTATTTTACCAGGGTTTCTGTCTTGTTTATAAGCCATTTGATCTTGTTTTATCTTTATTAACAAAGGTTACAGATCTTGAAGTAACCTTATTTATATATGTATTTTTAGAATCTATCTTCTTAGTTGGCATGTCTTCTTCACCAAGCATTATACGGTACATACGTGATATCAGTTGTTTACACTTTACGGATACTTTATATATATGATATTTTTGAGTTGTGCGGTTTCTTTTTCTCCACACGGTAATCCACCCTTGTTTCAATAGTCTGTTCCAGCGTCTATTATCCCAACTATATGAATACGTACCTTTTTTAAAATCATCTTTTGTAAATAGGCTTATAGCTTCTAAGTATATCAACAACTCTAAGTCTGCATCGTTTAGATCATAGCTCTTGCAAGCCCATTTACGTATTATTCTATAATGCTTAAGTAAGTTTAATTCTTTTAAATCTTTAGAGTTTAATCTCATTAACACTTACCTTTTCTCTTTTTTCTTTTTGTACATCTTCCAACACCTAAGAATTTACCAACTTTAGTTTTTCCAAAGTTTTCTTTCTTCTTAGCTCTATTTGCTTTACGTATACTTTTCTTATCTCCTCTGAAGTTTTTTCTAGCAGCTTTGTTACATTGTCTTTTTGCTTTTCCTTTAAGACCTACACATTTAGCTTTCATTGCTGCTTTTTCTTCTTTAGCTGCGTTTTTAGCATCACGCTTAGCTGCTCTTCTAGCTTTACCTCCTCTTTCAGCATCTGCTATATTAGCACCTTGACTTAAAGCTTCTCTTTCATTTTCAGCTGCTATAGCTTCTTCTTCTGCTTTCTTAGCTGCTGCTTCTTCTTCTTGCTTAGCTTTCATTTCTTCGCCTTCTTCCTTAGATCTTGCTAACCAATTTTTTCTAGAGTCGTTTCTAAATGAACTACCTACCTTAGGTGGAATGTCATCACTAGGAGATTTCATAACATCTTTTAATTTCTCCGCCATCTCGTTCTTCTTTGCTTCAAGATCGAACAAGCTGGACATTATGCCAAATCCTGCGGGTTGTTGAAATTTTACTATCTTACGACTCTTTAATAAACTCATAATACTATAACTATATCTGTTTCTTTTATTATCTTGTAACTTTCTTTGTCTATCTCTATGTTAAAGCCAGAAGCTTTATCATAATATATCTTGTCACCTTTTTTAATTACACTAACATCCGTGCCAGGTTTTACAACCTCAGCACGTCTGTATCTTATATCTTCTCTTTGCGAATCAGCTAAAATTAAACCACCTTTTGTTTTTGTTGTAGGTTCACTGATTGGATCTATTACTATATACTTACCTATTGCTTTCATGCTCTAATATTATTGATTACGCAATCGGTAGATATTATAGTTTTTGCTACTGAAGCCGCGTTTTGTAAAGCACTTTTAGTAACTAGTAAAGGATCTATAATTCCGGCTTTAACCATATCAACCGTATTTCCTGTAACCACATCTAATCCTTCACCTTCTACTTTAGAGCATTCATAATCAATTACACCTGCATTCTCAAGTATTACTTCAAAAGGTTTTTTAATAGCACAGTACAATATTTCTTCTCCAACATTTTTAGGAGTTAACTGTTGTGATGCATTTAATAATGCAATACCTCCTCCAGGTACTATACCTTCTTTTATCGCGGCTTTTGTAGCGCAAATAGCATCTTCAACTCTATCTTTCTTTTCTTTTAATTCTACTTCAGAATTAGCTCCAACTTTAACTACAGCCATTTTAGCTTTAAGCATTGCTAATCTTTTTTCATATCTAATTTTAGAGTTTGGGTTTCTAGTTTTCTTAACTTGATTTTCTAGGTTTTTAATCTTATCACTTACTACTTCGTTGTTAGATAAATCAACTTGTATTAAAGTATCTTCTTGACTAGTTATAGATTTAGAACATGTACCTAGTAGGTCAACGCTAATTATATCCATATCATCTCCAAGATCTTCATCAATTAATGTAGCTCCAGTTATATCGCAAAGATCACTTAGTGTTTCTTTTCTATTGATACCATAAATAGGAGCATTGACAATGTTTATTTTTATATTACCTTTAACCTTGTTCATAGCTAATGCATTTCCTACCTGTGGATCAACATCTGCTATTATTAGTAAACTCTTATTAGTTTTTATAACATACTCTAAAACACCTTGTATTTTTCTTACGTTATCTACTACTGAATCTATTATTAATACATATGGATTATCTAATTCAGAAGTTCCTTTATCTTTATTAGTTATAAAGTGAGGACTAGTTAATGGTTGATTGTATTGTACTCCTTCTATAAGTTCTACTTCTGTTTCAGGTTTTTCATTAACCTCCATTATTACAACACCATCATTGTCTACCATTTTAAAAGCATCAGCTATTACCTTGCCAATAACTTTATCATTGTTAGCTGATATAGTTGCTACCTGATCTATCTTCTTGCCTTTTACCTTTTTACTTTTTTTATTCAAGTAGTTTACTACATTATCCACTGCACTTGTTATACCTGACTTTATATTTCTCAAAGTATCTAGTTCACTATGTTGATTGTGTTCTTTTAATATAGCTTGTGCTAATATAGTTGCGGTGGTAGTTCCATCGCCGGCATCCTTAACTGTTCTTTGAGCAGCTTCTTTAATAAGCGTTGCTCCAATATTTTCTAATGGATCTATCAATGTAACTGAATTAGCTACTGTTACTCCATCTTTTGTTACTTGTGGTTTACCATTTTGGTCTTCAAGTATAACACATTTTCCACTGGCACCTAATGTAGAACCGACTGCATTAGTTAGTTTATCTACGCCAGCTAGTATCTGACCTTTAGCGGTTTCACCAAAGGCCAGTTGTTTTACTAACTTTACTTCTTCCATTTTATTTAATTAAATTTGATTTGTGTTGAATATTAATCGAAGGTTTTTATTACTTTCGGTCCTTCAAGAAACTCTAGTTTTTTAGCATAGTGTTCTATCGATGCATCTATTGCTTGTTCAGCTCCAGCTATTGTTTCTCTTCTGGTAACATCTATCCATGATTCAGGATCTTCGATGTCTTTATATTCGGTTTGTAAATATCCATTAGGTAGTTGTACTATTCTCCAGTTACTCTTCTTAGTAACATGTTTCCATAACTTAATGGTATCTTCATTTGGTTGTGGTGCACTAGTCCACGTTCCAGTGCGGGTGTATAAAAACGTCATTTTTTGGTTTTATGTTTAACGTTGGTTATTTATACTATCACTTGATAGTTCGGTTATTTAGTTAAAATGTTGATGCTAGTACTCTAACCCAAGTGTTAGATGCTGTACATATGTATATGTAGTCATCGTTTCCAGCTATTATCTCTCCTCTAGTTCCAGTTGAAGTAGCAGTAGCTGGTGGAGTTATTGGTATAATAAGTTTATCGGCAACAGTAACCTGAGAACCAGCAACACCTATTGTTATGTTACCAGTAACAGCGTTAGCTGTAATTAATCCAGTTGCAGTTGGTACTCCTGAAACGTTACCTGCAAATATTTGATTAGCAGCTAAAGTCTGAGATTCTACAGTTGTCCATTCTACTTTACCACCTGACACAGCTAGCAAAGCTTGACCAGCTCCACCAGTTGATCCATTTAAATCTTTTATTGGTTGATTAAATCTAGTAGCACCATTAAATGAGAACTCATCAGTAATGGAATTTGGGAAGTAACCACTGCTACCTGAACCTCCTGTTATTCTAACTGTACCAGTTGCTGTACTACTACCTAACACTACGTTCTCTCCTGTTATTTTTGTACTAGTAGAATCTAAGTTACTCTCCAATGAGACTACATTTAATTTTCCACTTGGTGCATCTACATCAATATCAAAGTCACTTTGTAATTTAAGCTTATTAGTGGCTCCACTAGCTCTCAATCCTAAGACTCCGGCAGAAGCTAATATGTTTAACTCACCTGTAGTTTTAGTTATAAACTGTGTACCGGCTCCAGTTAATGTAGCATTACCACCTAATGAAAAAGTTCCAGAAGCTGTTATGTTACCAGTACCATTATAGTTACCGGTTAGATTTATATCTTGTGTGGCTGTGTTTCCTTTTGTTAATACTTCTTGTAAGTCTACTTCATCATCGATGTAAGCAGCAATGGCTGAAGCAGTAACAGTCTTTGTTTGATTGTCACTGCTATCAGTCATTAAAAAAGTATCATTAGCGTCAACACTTGCCTTTTGAGGGTAAGTATATATTATTGCCATTGTCTTTTATTTTTTCTTGCCTTTAATAAAGCTAGGCATCTTGTGCATTGATGGAGCAGCTTTACCTCCATGTTTAGAATAAGAACTCATCTTAGGTGCATTGTAATTACCATAAGAAATCTTAGATCCTTTACCATACATACCTGGTGCAGGTGACATAGCCTTAGTTCCACCTTGATTGTTGAACTGGTCCATTGGTCCTCTGTCTGTTAATTCTCTAGACATGTGCGGTTGGCCGTAACTAGCAGTAGAAAACGCTTTTGCAGCAGCTTTCATTTTTCTTTTAGTATTGTCCTTTTTAGTTTTTGCAGCAGATCCTAGTGCTTTAGCTTTTGCTTTAGCTTTGTTTAATCCACCACCTACTTTTTTAGCAGCAGTTTTAAGAGGCTTTTTCTCTTTAACTTTCTTAGCTACCTTCTTTAAACCTTTAGCAGCACCTCTTGCAATTTCAGACTTGCCACCAGTTGCTACAGCCGCTGCAGCTCTTGCTACTTTCTTAGCTCTACCTTTTCTGATTGACTTAACATCGTTCTTTGCTTTCGAAGCATCCTTAGCAGATTTAAAACCTTTTCTAGCATCTCTCTTTTTTGCTCTCATTTGTTTACGAGTGATCTTTCCTTCTAGCATCTCTGCCTTAGCTCGCTTCTTACCAGCTCGCTTTGCTTTTCTAGCAGCTCGCTTCTCGCCTCTAAAGGCTTTCATTTTAGCTCTGTTGCCTTTACGCTCTGCTTTCTTTGCAGACCTTTTAGCTTTGAGCTTTTTTAATAGTCCCATATTTTCTATTTATTTGTTTAGTTATAACTATATAATCCAATTTTACTTTCGTACCGCTTGGGTCTCGCGGTTAATTTAGTATATTACAGGTAAAGCGAAATATTTACAAGTGCATAGTGTGACACAAGCCTACTACTAGGTATACCTTACAGGCTAATGTCACAGTATAAATAAAATAATATTAGATACCCGGGGCTATAGCGTAGCCCACCCCAAAATTAAATTGCGTCATCAAACGAAAATGAAATATATAATTGCGGGCCCCCTTGTTTATTTACGATTTTATTATATATATATGATTTTTTACGATATAATATTGTGTGTTAATATTTTAATGTATACGATACAAAGTAACTACGACTTCATTATGATAATATATATGTAAATAAATTAATAACTAAATAAAATAAATAAAATGAAAACTTTAAATTACATCAAATCAAATTACATTACATTAATCACTCAAACAATATTAATATCTTACTTCATAACATTATTAATAATTAAATAATACAAAGTAAATACGAGCAATATATGATTATAATAATATAACAATTACTTAAATACATATACACATTGCACTACAACTCTTAACAAATAATAACTAATAAACTAATATACACCTTTAAAATTAAACTAATTATGAAAAATTTAACTAAAAAACAAACTAAAGAAATTACTTCACTTTATGAAATGCTATCAAATGGCTGGCATTATACTAACTCGCCAAACTATCACAAGTTTATGAAAGCTCATAATGATTTACAAGATTATAAATCATAATACAAACTAAATACGAACTAAACAAGATTATAATAATATAAAACAAAACAAATAATATAAACTAATAAATAAATATAACTATGAATAATTTAACTACAAAGAGATTTGTGATAAGAAAATCACTAATCGGCGAAAACAAAGTAATAACTTTTACTAACAAGAAAAATGTGACTTTCACTTATGATCACGACGAAGTGTACTCAACATTTCAAGAAAAATTTGAAACTATGAATTGCTTTCAACAATATGGCTCTTATACAAATTCAAATACTGTACCAAAGTTTTGCAGAAATTTAAGTGAAATATCTTAATAAAACTAAACTCGTAGTTGATCACCATAATTTAGCGAGTATAAACAATACGAACACTTGGTGCAGCACGAACTAATAAATAAATATAACTATGTATAATCCTAACTCGCCAAGTAATTGGTCATGGTCTAAAGCATTCGCAGAAATGGAAAAGACAGTAAACAGAGCTGAACTTGAACAGCAAATAATAAACCATCTTCATGGCTACAAAGTAGAAGGTAAATTCCTTGAACTAAGTAAGTCACAACAAGATGATCACTATGAAATACTAAATCAAATACTATAAAGTTTAACTGATGATTCTTCAATAGATGAAAGTGTAAGTCGAACTCCACTTATTAAAGTAGTGATACGAGAGCGCAACTATTAAACAATAAAATAATAACTATGAATGATACTTATGAATTCGAAATATACTATGGTGAGATAGAAGAACCATTATATTTAACTAATGACAAAGAATATATATGTGAGTCAATGTATGACTTCATGCAAGATGAACTAGGAATAATTATGAACGAAGTAATATATAAAGTAAACAAACTATGATCTTTTTAGCAGCACCAATTGCTTTCGCAGCAATAGTAACAATAACAATATTAGTAACATCAATTAAAGAAATATTTGACAATGATTAAAGTAATAATAACAGTACTACAACTACTACAACCATATGAATTACCTGAACAAGCTTATTGGAATGAAGCAATAGATAACGTTCAAGATCAAATGACTTGGATAAAAGAAGACATAAGTAATGGTAGAATAACAGAAGAAGAAGCTCAATATTACTTAGACAACTTAGATAGAACTGAAGATTTACTTATTCATTTATACAATGTTAATACGAACAAGTAAAGATTATAATAACAAATGATAAATACAAAATACATATCAACTAAATATCTCGACGCCATCATTCTCGATGACGACTATATCAAGTTAGTGATCAACCGAGTACAAAAATCTCCGTACGGTTATACTAAACGAGATCTATTATCATCACCATTCGGTGTAAAAACAAAAGCATTCACTTACGACTTTGTAAGTAATAAGGTAGACGAGGTGTATTCTACCTTTCCAAACGACGAAATACACGAATTAATAACCAAAGTAAAACAATATAAAAATGGTTAAACAAGCAATAATTAAGTTTTGTTACAAAGCTGTAGAAGATAAAATGCTAAAGATATATGCTTACTGCATGACTACAATCTTCTTATCAATCTGGATACCTGCAATGGTACTCGTAATCAAAGAAATAATACAAACATTCTTTTAAGCTATGAATAAATTAACAAAACAACTAGAAAACCTGTATTCTTGGACACAATTCTATCAGCAAACTGGTGATAAAGTACAAATAAGAAAGTGTCAAACTGAAATCGCTCAGTTGAAAAAAGCGTTTAATGACTTAAAAACTAAGAAAAAGTGAATAGTACTAATGCAATAGAAAAAGCACTAAAAGAAAGAGTAAGTGCAGAGTGCAGAGAAATAGTTGACGACTTTATATCTGACTTAGAAAAACTATCAAAGAAATATGGTGGAGCTAGTAGCTTTTATGACTTCAAGAAAGATAACAGCAAAGATGCTAGAGAATTTATGGTAACAGGAACTCATGGAGTGACAGAAGTGCTACATAGAATGTTATTAGATAACCATGGATCTGCTATGTTGAAGTATAAATCAAAAGAATTACTAAATAAACTAGAATTAATATGAGTTGCCCATGGCAAGTAGCTTACCAACTACATAAAGATAGGTACACTAAAGACGAAATAGATGACATGCTATTATGTGAAATTAACGAACTAATATACGATTATGAGTAAAAGCAAACAAATACATTGGAATGCCGACACTATCGATCACTTCATATTCATAAGTAATTATGCTGATGTTGATCAAGTGTTAACACAAGTGACAGCTTTTGTTGAAGCTGATTGCGAGCTGCAAGGCGATGATACTGAGAACGACTTAGTAGAAGACTTAATGAATAAAATATACGAAAGAAGATATGAGTAAATATGTAAGCAGAACAATGCAAGAAATACATGACCTCTTTCACCACAACTTTGGCGGTGATGTAGAAGAGATAACATGGTACTTAGAAGAACTAATACCTAAATTACAAGACGAATTAGATTATTACCAAACTTTTAATGGTGAAGAAAATGACTGAAACACAAAAAATAGAGGCGATAACAAAAGATATCTTAGCCGGATACTACGGTACTACACAGAAATGTGGTACAGAAACACAAAAGTGGCAATATGCTCACAACCAAGCAAGGAAGATCTTTGAAGGTGAATTAATAATAGATCCACTACATACTCCTGTAATATGAGCGATTTTAGAACAGTACAAGAATATATGCAGTTTCAAGAAGAAACAGCAATACCTAAACTAAGATGGTGGCAAGTACAAGCTTTAGAAGCGGATTGTCCTAACGATCAAGATCTAGGCGCCAAGGTAAGAGAATTAGTTAAAAAACACGCATCATGAAAAAACTATTAATAATATTAGCATTGACTAGTTGTTCTACACAAAAATCACTAAAAGTTGTGTTATATAAAGATGGAAATGTTAAAAAAATAGAAAAAAACCTTGATGGTTTAGAGAGATGGCTAAAATTTGACTACGTTAATGAGCAAATCTCGCCAAGATGTTACAAGAATTATACTATGTTTATAGAACATACTAGAGTCTTATTACAAACTAACAACGAACAGTAATTGATTATAATAATATGAAAACAATTAAATTTTATGCAAGCGACAGATCTAAGATAAAGATCGGCTGGGAAACAATAACACAAAAGAAAGTAAGTCAAATAGTAAAAGGCTACACTATAGATAGCATACCAGATGAGTGTAACTCATGGTTCAACTACAAAGGTTTAACTTTTGTAATCAACTAAAAACCACGACTTCAACGCACCGTGTCGTAGCGGTGAAGAAGACAAACAGTGGGGTTGAGTGACGGCTCAACTTGGACAGCGAGGTCAGGTGTATACGGATTAAATGAGGTAAATGTTCGCATAGAAAACCCATCGATGAAGTTACAGACTGTTCTAGACATGAGAGGTTCGACTCCTCTCTCTCGCTCTATGAAAAACAAATGCAAATGTGGAAATGATATCCACCCAGTAAGAATTAAGTATGGTTACAACAACTGCGTAAGTTGCTCTACAATAGAAAAGTACGGTTGTGCACCAGTTATTAACCACAAAACAGGCAATAGCATAGAAATATTGTCTCGAGCAGATGCAGAGCGCATCGCCAAACTAACCCGTCGTAAAGGTTACGGCACAATGCTAAGATAATATGGCAGATTTAAATAAACTAAGACAAAATAATCCACACTGGCAACCAGAAGATGGTGACTTAGATCCAGTACAAAAAGTGTTAGCTCAACAAATAGATGAAGAGCTTAAAGAAGGTATTAAAGAAATGGTAGATAAGCATCAAGAAGATCTTGACAAAGCATCAGCTGAAGGATCCACTAAGTATTTTCCTAAAGAAGAGTGTCCACTAGATCCTATTGAAGAAGCTAAAATACTGATAGTCAACAAGATAACTAAACACTTTCAAGATGTAATGTTTGAAATGGTTAACGAAGAAATGAGTAAATGCTATTTGTTTCAAACACAAAACTATTTCACTGAAGCAGGTTACGAGATGTTTGAAGAAGAATGGTTTGAATTCTATCACCACAACCATGGTGACATTCTATACGAGGTAATGCAAAACATTGGAGACTAAATACAAACTAAATACGAACACCATAAGATAATATAAATATGAAAACATTATATGACCAACTAAAACCAGAAATTAAAGCTAAACTCGAAGAAAACTATGCCGAAGGCTATGTTACAAGCATAGAGTTTATTTTTAAACAATTAAAAACCAAAGATAGATACAGTGAACTAACCATTGATGAAGTGAAAACTTTGAATACATTTGCAAGTGCAGACTATTTTCAGTTAAATCACATAGACTTAATGTACGGCGATCATCTATTTAATAACTAAACCAAATGACAGAAAAACAATACGAAGAAGCATTAATTGCGCTAGGCGCAAAGAATGTAACCACAAGTAGAAACAAAAAGAATGGAACTACAGCTTTTAAATTACCAACAGGTCAAGTAGTATCTGAACATAAAACAGGATATATTAGAAGAAATATATACAGAGAAGATAACCCAACAGCTGGCGGATTATGTTACCAACTAAATCCTACTTATAATGTACCTTATCAGTGCATAGCACAAGATGGTAAATTACATAGATATGAAGGTTCTAAAGCTAGAACACTTATATGGTCTAGAAAAGCAAGACTAAAGAAACTATTTTTATACACAATTAAAAAGATTAACAATGGGAGTTAGGAATTACGCAAGAGAAGGACACATGCTCGAAGAAAGAATGATCGAGCTAGTTAAAAATCATTTAGAAATATCAATATCTCAAGATGTAAGTGACTTTGACAATGTTGATTGTCATATATATAGTGAATCTACTGCAGATGGCTATGACGTTTATGTATGTACTAATGATACTAGACAACCTAGTATTTGTGAAGATGTATACTATTATGATAATGAGTTGTCTGATGCTTTTCAAGAGCAAGTAAGATGGGGTGACAAAACATTCTACATATGTGATAGCATATACGAAGACTGTTACTTTGATGACACTTTAGTTGAGATGTTTGTAGAATACGTTGAAGATATTATAGAAAATGACGAACTAGATATTACGTTAGAAGAAATTGAATACTTAAAGAAAGAATATGAAATAGAAGAAGAAACTGAAACTACTAATAGTTAATTAGTTTAGTTATCCACGATAGCGCGTGAGATGTGTATGTAGTGAATAGGTCCGATCAGCAGACAACGAAACTACAATCTTACTCACTTGGCAAGCTCGTACTTTCCCTTTAACTCTCCTGTAGATCCTATAGGTGTTGAGAGTTATAAGTGGCGGTACGGGCTTTTCGTGGTATACAAACTAACTACGAATACTAATAGATAATATTAATATGGATAAAAAACAAATGAACGAATTAGCTGATCTTATTATAAGCAAGCTAGAAGTTAAACAAACAGAGTGGGATGAAGAGTTTCACAGTTCCGTGCAAGATCTTTATGGCAAAGAATCTAGCAAAGAAGCTTTTGTTATGACTGAAGAAGAAGCTTTGATAGGTGAACTAGCAAGACTACAAACACTATGCATGATATTCGAAAATAAAGAAGAATATGAAAAAGCAGCTATAGTGTTAAGCAAATTAAATGCAATTAAAACTAAACTAAGAAAAGGAGATTATGACGGAGACGACGATTAAACCTATGCTAGCGCATAAATATAATCCTGACAAAGCTGATTATCCAGCATACATACAGCCAAAACTAGATGGCGTAAGATGTGTATTTACAAAAGACGGTGCATACAGCAGAACAGGTAAAGAATTTAAAAATGTAGATCACATCAAAAAAGATTTAGAAGTAGTATTCAATAGATACCCAAATCTTATACTAGATGGTGAACTATACAATCATGGATTAAAAGATGACTTTGAAAAGATCATTTCATTAGTCAGAAAAACTAAACCAACACAAGATCACAGAGACGAAGCAGCTCAACTAGTACAATACCATATATATGATGTAGCTAGTTTTCCACACGCTACATATAACTGGCGTATGAATTTTGTGAATACGCTAAACGACTCAGCTGTAGTTAAAACTAGTACTTGTCTATGTCTTATTAAGACTAAAGTTGTACTAGATTATGACGAAGCAGTTAGACAACACAAAAAATACCTAAAACTAGGTTACGAAGGCAGTATATACAGATCTATTGATGGTAAATACAAAAACACTAGGTCATGGGACTTAATGAAGTTCAAAGACTTTGAAGATTCAGAAGCCACAATTGTAGGCTATGAAACAGGTAAAGGTAAGAGGCAAGGCACGATTGGTAAGTTCATCATGCAGGATGACG
>Ga0208157_1000087_pt1 | contig 61394 bp, 95 predicted proteins | sample 5_EtaG_FD_184077 | JGI IMG/M metagenome (GOLD analysis project Ga0208157, IMG submission 184077) | Marine viral communities from the Subarctic Pacific Ocean - 5_ETSP_OMZ_AT15132 metaG (SPAdes) (version 2) | ecosystem: Environmental > Aquatic > Marine > Oceanic | place: Pacific Ocean | collected...
AGAGGACGGGAATCTTTAGTTTAACTTCTCTAAACATGACAAACAATCTTCAATATTTTGAGCTATGGGTGTAATCTTCAAACCACAAGCGACAAGCTCGTTCACTTGTTCACCAAGATACAAGCACAAGCGTTTTTTCTTAACATCTTTAACCAATATAAATGTATTAACGGGGTGGCGTATATGAAAGCTAATTTGATGAGGGGACAAGCGAATCTTATTGCCAGATTTCACGACCTTGAGTTCTACTGTAAAGAAGGTGTTGTTAGTATTATAACCCAACAGATCCGGAGTTCCAAAGGCACAGGCGTTTTCAATTCTTGTCCACTTAATAGTGGGTGTATTCTTTTTTACATACTGCCAAAAATTACTTTCGTCCTTCACTGTTTACTCTTGCCTGTAAATTAAAATGTATAAATCTAAATGGGTCAATACCATTATCTACACTAAATTGATGGGGCAACCAAGAGTTAAACAACAACAATGTACCTGGTTTTACATTAACAATCTGTCTTTCCATAGCTGGACACAGTTTAGAATGATTCTTAATTGGAAGATTAAGCATCATGCGACCGGGACGAGGGTCATGAAAAATTGGCTTGGATGTTCTATCAGAACACTCTACAAAATAAAAACCAGAGATGTGATTATCCCAATGCACATGCGAGTCTTGATGTCCACCCCCTTCATAGGCAAACTTCTGTATCCACATTTCAGTATAATCTAGTGTGTAATTAGATAAATCAAAGCCTTGATCTAATAAAATATTACGAGCAGTATTACGAATTAACAGTTCGAAATTATGAAACCTATCATCTTTATATAATTTTGGCCCAGAATGATAAGACATTCCATGATCTTTTATATCTGCATTAAATTTCTTATGTCTTTCATCAATACTTTGTTTTGCATCTGCTATTGCTTTGTCAGTATGTTCATCACACACTGCCATAAAATCTTTGTCATCTAAATATTCTGGTATTTCTGCTTGGTAAATTAATGTATCAAAGAATGATATAGATTTTAAATCACTCATGATCTTTATAGTCTTTTAAAGTTTCTTCATTTGGATAATAAACTTCAACATAACAATGACACTTAGGGCAGGATAAATTACTAACCATGCTATAAGTATCATTCTCTTCTTCAATATCATGATCACCACCCCATATTAATTCAGTATTACAGTGCCAACAATTCATTAAAGTATAATGCCTCCGTGATCTTTAATAACTTTACCCATGGGAGCTTTCTCCGGTATGACTTCTATTACTATTCTATGTGTTTCTCTTGAGCCAATAATTTTATTTTCCAACAACTTAATAGATTTAATATCATGGTAAACACCATCAAGAGTTCTAACTTGCATTCTTGCGGTCTTGACATTTTCTGCTTTCAAAAACTTATCTAATACTTGACGTATTAACTTCGCATCAATCATAAAGTTGACTTGTACCTTAAATTACTCTATACGTCAACATATGGGAGTACCAAAAAGATTAACAGAAAAACAGATTAAATTTGCTCAATTAGTTGTAGCCAATGAAGGCCGTATGAACGGCACAGAATGTGCCAAAGAGGCAGGGTATGGTGAGGCTGCAAGGATTAGAGCGTATGAATTACAGAACCCAAAAAAGTACCCTTTAGTTGTTAAGTATATTGGTGAGCTTCGTGAAGAGAACCAAAAAAAGTACGCTGTTACTTTTGAAAGACATATTACGGAGCTTGCCAAAATACGAGAGAACGCATTAAGAAAAGGTGCATTCTCTGCTGCAACTAACGCAGAGGTTGCAAGAGGTAAAGCTGCCGGGTTGTATGTTGAACAGAAAATAATTAGAACAGGTAAGATAGATGATCTATCCGCTGAGGAACTAGAAACGAGGATGAAAGATATTATAGATCAATACTCACCCATACTTGAGGGTGTTGAAATGAAAGACATGACAAAAAAAATTAAGAAAGATGTTAAAGAATCAAGGTTGCCAAAATTAAAAAAACTTAATTAATTTTAGTTATCTTAGTAATCCAGGGTGTAGGTATCATTGTTCTATCACCGAAGGTTAAACTACCATCATCTTCTTTGTCGTAGCTAGCAAAAACTTTAACATGTTTTTTATTTCTTTCGTATACCCAACCTTCATTAACCGGTGTAGCTAACTTCATCTTATCAAATTCTTTTTCTGATGCCCAACCACTATCACTGACACAATCAATCCACTCAATCCGATACTTTGAATACGGGATATCTTTTACTTGTAGAGTCTCGATAACTCTTTTTCTCTTCTGAGGTTTTCTTCTTTTTGGTTTTCTTCTTGGCATAATAATTTGGATTGTGTTTATTATGGAATTTATCCCAAAAATCTTTTTCTGTCATATGTTAATTTTTCTACTACACATTTCTTCCACATTTTTAAAGTTAAAAAAGCGTTGGTAATTGCGGCTTTCCACATTTTACACATTTTTGATTTCAAAAGTGTGGAAGATACTATTGTTGTATAGTGCGGTTAATAATCGATTTTCGACCTTTTTCCACAAATAAAGACCTAAAATACTTTTGAAGGTTCACACGACCAAAAACATTTTGAAAAACGTGTAAATGTGGAAAACGCGTATTCTTCTTGTATACCAACGGTTCTAGTCGTTTTGACTTTCCACGTTTTACACGTTTTTGAAACGTAAAGTGCGTTTTATGCGGGTTTTTGACCCCCGTTTCCACACTTTTGCCCCTAAATTCTGCAAAATCGACAAAAAAATTTTTTGCAAATGTCATTTTATGCGGGTTTTTGAAAATTTTTCCACACTTTTGATTTTAAAAAATTGTGGCAATTTTATGATTTGGCCACATTTCTGCCATAATATGTGTCAATACGTCGCAACCACTCCCATTTCCACTCTCGAAACTCGCTCCCATTTACAATGAACCGTTGAAAGAAATTATCCGGTGTACACATCAATATAACCCCTTGCTCGATGCTCGTCCCGTAGATCTGGTCATGAGCCATAGCGTATGCAACAAGTTGTAACTTATAGTCATCTATCCATTCAGCTTTTTTAGGCTTGTTGGATTGTTTAAAATCAATTATACTTTCGCGTCCTTGGTAAATTCCACAAAGATCCGTTTGACCAGCATATAAACCTGGATAGTGTAACGTACACTCGACGCCCCACACTTCATGAAGATCAGGAAAACCCTTTTCAATGATAGTTTCCCCCATGCTACTCGCCTCTCGACCCACGTCTCTTAAATCAAGGATCTTACCACCTTGTAGATACGCCTCCAGATAGCTATGCATCGCTGTCCCACGCTTTGCTGCGGTATTCTTAATTCTCTCCGCCTCAGTTTCACCAACTCTTTCAACCCATCTCTTGAGGCTCTCAACTTTCTCAGCATCTTGAGTCGCTTGTAATATCGTTGTAACACTTGGTAATTTTTCGTCATCAACATCATACTTACGTACTCCATCAATAGAAGACCTTACGGTCTTCGGATAGTTATATAGTTTATTCCACTTTAGATTCATTCTAAAGTATCAATGCGCCAATGATAAAACCAGCGACAAACCCTACAATATATTCTCTATAGTGCAACGACCATACAGAAAGTTTATCCTTCCATTTATTCATAGTATCCTCCTTTTTGTCCATACTCTTACAATGTTAACTACATCAGATAATCTTACTTGATTTTTACGTAAGTTACAACCAACGCAACAAAATACCAAATTATCCAATGTATAAGTTTTAGTAGAATCTAATCTATCGATTGAAAAATTTGTTTCAATCTTCGGTCCTCTTTCATTAAAGCCTCGTCCCTTCTTTCCCAACACTCGAACATAAGTCCAAGGCTCTTTGCAATACTCACAGTTACGACCATGGTCTTGTATGTATAACATCAACTCTTCATAAATCTGTTGCTTGGTGCATTCAGGAACCCATTTTAATCTTGAATTTTTTTTCTTATGTCTATAAAATATTCCGTTAATTACTTCCATAACATAGCCTCTTTCTGTGTTTTTGTACTTGTGTTCTTGAAGTGCAATTTTCTCTTTGTTTTCAAGCCTATACACCGCTTTTCGTTTTCTATCACATGGTGTGCAACAGAAATTATACGCACCATTATGACTTAAATAAAACTTATCTAAAGACAAAGACTTTTTGCAAATACTACAAGTCTTCTTGTCCATTATTCTGGATCAATTATATTTTGCAACAGAACAATTTTATTCTGAGCATCTACAATTGCATGCAAATGTTTTTCAACTTTTGTATACAAACCACTGAACAAAGCCTCCGGATGCTCGTCATTCGTCTCCATGTCCAAGACTCTCCGCAACTTTTTCTCTTCATCAATGATCAAATTGAACTGTCTATCAATCACTCTTTTTACTGTCGTTTTGTTCATCTTTCTTAACCTCCTTTACTTTTTTTAGATCTTTCCATTTAATAGAATCACTAACATTACCAGACACAGATATCCTAACGCAATCACTCTTGAACGGAAATACCCAATGCTTTAATGTTGCAGGAAATATAAACATATCTCCTTCTTCTGGTACAAAAGAATGGTGACTGATGTAACTTCTTGGTCCTTCACCATATATAAAAGTCAATCCACCAGGACCAGCCGATCTTCCTTTGTATCTTTTATTTTCTTCTATTAATTCTTTAGGCATCTTTAAAAATATAACCCAAGACAAAGTTCCACCATGATCGTGCGGTGGGTTAAAATCTCCAGGTCCTTGAAAGTTTGCCCACAAAGAGTCTATTAAATATTGTTGCTTAAACGTTTCTCTTGTAGCACCTACCTCTGGAGCCCATTTAAGCTGTGCATCTGCATACATTTCAAAGATGGTATGAAAGAACGGCTGAAACATATCTATGTCTCTAAAACCTACTTCTTTAGTAATGACACCAGCTAAATTCTTTTCATAGTCTTTATCACTAGCATAAGCTTCTTCTAAGAACTTCTTACGCATATCATCTGGTATCTTAAACTTAACCAATAACGGCCCCCACCTAAACATTTGATAATCTAAACGTATCTTTTCACTCATTGTTTTAATAACCTTTCTAAATTTTGACCATACTCTGACAGTCTATCTATTTCTTTAGTTAATATTTCTCTATCTCTTTCTAGCTCCTCGATCCTTGTCTTTTGTTTCTTAATGATCTCTTCTAGATCATGTGATTCTTTATCGTTCATTAGTTATAACCCATTTTAATACAGATGTAGTAGGATCAAAGTCCGGCTTGGCGCAATGACTTAAGCAAAGGATGATTATCAAAATACTCATCAAACTCCTTATCATGTACTTCTCCTTCTGAGTTACAAAGATCACAGTTTACAACTACAGGAACGCGACCCTCTTCAACCGTAAACTTTAAAAAACCATTGCCTCTACACTTAGGACAGATTTTATCTTTCATTAGTTATCCTTCTTATCTTCTTCTTTCTTTTTACCATTTTCAAGAGGTTTTAATCCTACGATAAGTGCTATTAATGTAAACACTTCTTCATAAGGTCTTCCCTTTAAATAATTTAAAAGTTTTTGTCTATCTTCTTGTGATATTTTAAACATTTTTCCCCTTTCCATTTAACTTTTCTACTTTTTCATTTACTAAAATATTTATAGTTTGACTTCTACTCATTACAGTATTGGGTTGTATGATGCGCCTTAACTTATCTATTTTGGTATACGTGTCTTTAGACAAAGATACATTTTTGTATTTGCTTATGTCTGTCATATATTATATCCTACCTTTCATAGTTAACACACAATATAGGATAATATCTTAATAAGTCAACATGAAAATAACATTAATTTTATTTATTTGTAGTTATGTTGCGGGTAATTGTTTACCCCCACATCAATGGCCAGAAAAATTTGACGATATGTATGATTGTTTTAACGCAGGTTACATACAATCTATGAATAAATTAGAAGAAATAGGTAGAAAAGATGTTAATGAATATGAAATCTTTATAAGATTTGCTTGCGCTGAAGAACAAAGCGCTGATACTTAACGGCACATACACCCAACCATACTACCACTACCATCGTTCATGATATATAAGTTTAAAGTGTTAGCGTAGCCGGTTAATTTTAATCTTAATATGTCACAAAGATCAAAGCAGGTTAAGCCAACTTGATCTATTAATTTTATACCCTCCATTATTTCTTTTGTGACAGGCATTAATTGGTATAACCCGTCGTTCAATATTATTAGATCCATTTGCAAACTCCTCTATTAATTTATACCACAGTTCTTTGTAATACGTATCTTTAGTTCTGTTCCAATTATTTGCGGCTTCGTCTATTTTTTTTAGTTGACTCTCCATTACTTGTTCCTTGTGCAATTATACGTTTTATACTATGTGCTTTTAAGTCTACCTCAACGCCATATGGTCGCCATGCTTTCTTCATTAGATTTAACTCTAATAAAAAGCTAGACCATTGACCTTGAGATATACCTTTTACGTTAAGCGTTACTGTTTTCATTTTCTTCAGCTTTCAGTTTTTCTAATTTATCTTTTAACTCTGATTCTTTTTTTAAAAGATGAATTTTCATATCTGATATTTCTATTAGCCTGCTGTAGATATCAGTCTTTTCAATCATTTTATTTATTTTATCCATTAGTTAGCTCCTTTCACAGAATAACCTTTTTTAGTTAACTCTTTTGTAAGAAATTTAATCATATCAGCCTGTTTCTTTTTAAAAGCTTTACTCTGCCAATACTTTTGTTTTTTCTTTTTCATGTGATCCTTTCTATATCAAGAATAAATTGATGACTGATACAGTGTTGTGTCAACATACTTTCAGTAAATTTTTCCTTAGTATCAATATCAACTTTAGGATATTTACGTTCAGCTGACCACGCCATACCACCATATAGACCTGCTTTTTTTAAAGCATCTCTATATATCTTCCATCTAGGCCATGACTCATCAATTGCTTTTTGACGCTTTGGAGTCATACGCTTAGGTTTTCTCCAAGTCGTATGCTTCATCATTATCTCGTACGCTTTTTCAGTACAATCTAGTTTATGAGCCATTAGTTTAACTGCGCTTCCTCTTTATCCATTTTAGCATGAATATATCTATGGTTTGCTTCTTCTTCTAAAGCAGTTTGAAAAGTATCTTTTACCTTTTCAGTAGTGCCATAGTAGTCAGCCATATTAGTTGCAATATGTTTTACTATCTGCGAAGATAGTGCATGAACACTACATCCAATGCTAGTGGTTCTTCTTATTGTTTCAAGTTCTTTAGTTGCATTATTCATTAGTTTATCAAACTTACTCATGTGTCTATCAATAAAATCAATTATTATTTGATCCTTGATTTTTTTAGTTTGTTTTTTTGTTAGTTTTTTCATTGTTTCCTTCTTTCTATTTGTTTATGGGCAGTTATTATAAGGTTCATACCCAGGAACCAAATCAATATAGGATATTATATCACGTTTGTCAACGCCTATATTTACCCATTCTTTTCTCATGTTTATTAGGGCTTTTTTTATGCCTACCAGGTCTTTTTCTAGGCTTTTGTTTTTTGTAATTACTTACCCCGAATAGTGGTTTCTTTTTCCCCATCTTTTAATGTCATTGTTGGAATGTATTTTATTACGCCATTTACTTTTTGTTCTAAATCCGTGCCGCACGTCATGCACCTGTAAAATTCTTGTGTTAAAGAAACCAATAAAGTTTCCTCTGCACACGTAGGACAAGTGCCATTTATTATTTCTGGTTTAAATTTAAATTTATTTTTAAAAAAATTATCCAATTACTTTTCCTCCTGACCATTTCATCTCAGGTAATCCGTTCTCGTAGCTTTTTCCGTCATAAGTTAAAACTTGTTTTCTGTTCGCACCCTTTTCATTGTACGACACGTGTACCCAGCCACCCGCGGGGTCGTCTTTTTTGTAGAACTCGAGGATCAATTGATCGAAATCTACGTTATTAGAAATCCAGTAAGCTGTTTTAATGTTTGGTACACCTGCAATTTCGAAGTCAACGGCCTGCCCACGGGCGTGCTGCGACGTCTTTTTGCTGCCGATCGCTTCACAAAGCGCTTCTGAACGGTACCCTGATGTAATAGTTATTGGCTTTTCAAAATGCGCTCGAACAGGTTCTAGTATTTCATAGCATACGTTCTCTAAATTTTTAATATCACCTGCTCCTGGTGAGTTATCAATGCCCTTACGGGTAGCAGTCATACTCTTAGTCATCTCTTCTAATTTAAAATGTTTACTTAATTGCATAATTTTTCTCCTATTCTAATATTAAAGATAATATTTTTTTCTCACCCATGTAAATTTCTATGTTTGCCTTAGATTGAATACATTTATATACCACTCTATCTTTATTACTCTTGTCCTTCATAGCGTAACGCTTGGCCTTAAGACATTTTGATAACGTCTCGTGGTAACGATGTTCTATAATTTTATGGTCCTGTAGAAGTAAAAGTGCAAATACCATTTCTATCATTTAATGTGCTCCATTGCCGTTTCTAATTAATTTCTCTACATCTTCTTGTAGTTTTGAAACTTGTTCTTTTAAAAAATCTATATTAATTTTATTATTTCTCATACCTTTAAGTTCTTCATCCATAGACTCAATCAACCCCGCCATATGCTCCACCAACATGAAAAGTTCCGCCTCCCCGGAAGACTGACCTAATTCTCCACGCGGGTATTTGATTCTAAACTCTGAGTTTTGTTCTAAGTCTTTTGACATTAATTCTAAAGTTGTTGTATGTTTATTAAGAGTTTCAATAATACCGAAGTAAGCCCACGTGCCAATTGCAACCAGCGTAATTAAGCTGGCTACCGTTTTCATAGGCATTTGTACAGCTGCTTCTTCTGATATTTTTAATGCCATTTTAATTTGCTAGTGGATTTGAAGTAGATACTTTTATTTCTTCAATTTGAACTTGTAATAATTCTATTTGTTTTTCATTAACTAGTATTTTAGTATGACCGTGTTCGTTGTCATGTTCGTGACTTGTATCAGCGTTTTGTAATGCTGCTACTTTTTCTTCTAGCACTGCTATTTGTGCAGAATAATCTGCAGATGATTTGCTCTCTAATACATTAATTTTTTCTGTAAGTTTACCATATGTAGCAAAGCCACCACCTATAGCAACCACTGCTGCAATTAAAGCTGCTATTCCTGCTAATTGGTCCTTAAGATTTTTCATTATGAATTTTTTCCATAAGCTCTACCACCACCTCTTTTGGCAATTCTAACACCCTTCATACCTCTTGTTTTAGGTCTTGAACTTGGTTTTCGTTTTTTTTTAAAAGGTGTTTCTACTTGAATTGTTTTTACACCGTCTGTTTCTTTTAATACTTTTATTTGATTGTCACTTGGTACTATCTCGACCACTCCATCTTTTGCTCTTAATTTAGCCATTTTTTAATATCTCCAATTCCATTAAAAGCTTTTGTTTTCTAGAGTTTATCTCTTGAAGTTTTTTAGCTTTGATTTCAATCTTATCATTTTGAGTATAACTTGCAAGATTAGTATTTGGATAAATTTGTCTATTATCAAAGATATTTAATTGGTCTAAATATATGTTTTTTGGCTTATAAAACGCTGTATTTGCGTAGGCATTTAATGATGCTTGTTCACTTGTCATAGCCTCCATTTTTATAATATTTTTAACAGCTAAATTTTTAGATATATCTTTAATATCGCTGTCAACCTTATCCATTATTCTGTCAAGATTTTTAACGATGGCTTTTTTCTGTTGTATTTTTTTTTGTTCGGTAAGCTTCTTAGTCTGAACAGTGGACTTCTCAGGAGTCTCGCTATTAGATTTCTCTTCTTTAATTTCTTCTTTTTCATTAGTTGCTTCTACCATCTCAGTAGGTTCTTCTTCAATAGCTTCTTCTTTAGCCATTTCAGTAGTTTCTTCTTTTATACCTTCTTCCTCAACCATTTCTGTTGGCTCTTCTTCCATTACTTTTTCTTCTTCAATAATTTTCTCTTCTGTAAAAGTCTCCTCTTCTTGAGAAACCATCGGTAAGAAGCTTGCAATGATCTCTTCTGTTTCCTCATATATTTCCTCCTCTTGTGGTAGCATCATTGAAAAGAAAGATGTGCTTACTTCTTCTTCCATAGGCATTTCTTCTATAATCATTTCTTCTTCCATAATCTCTTCCATAGGCATTTCTTCCATAATAACTAGCATTGGTTCGAATGTCATTTCCTCAAATTCTTCTTCCATAACCTCTTCCATAGGTGGTGCTATAAGTGTAAATTCTTCAAACATTTCTTCTATATATTCAAATGTAAACTCTTCAAATATTTCTTCTTGTAACTCTTCAAATATATCCTCTATCTCTTCTATAATTTCATTTGCTATGACCGTATTGTCATATGTCATAGTTAGTTTAGCACCTAATAAATTAGGTCCACCTAGATTTACAGGAGTAGAATCACCATCTATACCAGTCCAGGTCCAATCAAATTGATTAGAACCAGTGCCATTGTATATGACTTGATCTGTATATTTATTTGCATTTGCATAATAACCTGAGTCTGTATTTCTTATTTGATCTACTTGGGACAATACATTGCCATCAGAATCTAATATTTTAACTGTTGTTTTAAATGTATCTCTACCTGATTGAGCCTGACCACATTGATGTGATGAACCTGACCACTCACAGTTTTGTACAACTGTTGTAGAATCTAGTGTAACACCATTATCTAACATAGCCTGGGTGCTAGTTTCATCACCAGTTGCAACGTCAACTAAGGATCCTTGATAGTTCAATGTTCCTGTTCCTGATGATGTGCTACCTACTTCTACTTCTTGGTAGTTCCAGTTTTGATTTGTGCATGTAGTATTGACAGATGTAAATGATGAACAGCTTGACTGTACATTAGGAATGTTAGTATCTACTGATTGTAAATTAGAAGCAGAACCAGTGCCGTTTGGTAATAGATTACCTGTTGTTATTTCTTCTGCTAGTGCACTAGTTGTAAGAAGTAAAAATGCTATTAACCATTTCATTTTTTCTTTTTCTTTTTGGGTTCAAGGAGGCAATCTATTAATTCTCTAAATTTGTCTAACAAATCGCAAAATTTTAATATATACTTATCTATCATTTTTTTCTCATATAATGTTTTGAAGGTTCATAATCCCATTTCTTACCATGATGACCTCTTAAATCTGCATACCACATTCTTAATCTTACAATCCATTTTAACACAGGCCTAGGCATTACTTAGGAGATTCCCAGTTCACTGGTTTTTTTTTAGGTGTAATAACTTTTTCTGTTTCCTGGTCTATTTTTTCAAATTCTTTAGTCATCTTAGCTTCTTCTTTAAGTCTTTTCTTTTCTTCAAGAGCTTTTTTCTTAGCTAATTCTTTTTCTTTTTTTTCTCTTTTTTTCATACGTTTAATATACAAATCATAATCTGGTCTTTCATGATCGTATTTAGACCACAATGCTTTAGCTTCTTTACCTATCTTACCATCAATTGGACAAGGTGTTCCTGCTTGTATCATAGACTCAAATACTCTTTCATCTTGACAAAGTATAGCAACTGCTGCAACTTTCATGCCGAAGTCATTTAAAATTCTTGCTAGTTTTAATCTTTCACAATTCTTATCTATTACATGCTTACCGCCACTGACACCAAAACCAAATGTTTGTACTCCTGCAGATACACCAACAGCGCAAACATCTTGTGTCATAGAATTATAAGATGGTGCAGATGCTGATGGTGGTGAAGATTTTATATCTGAGTTTGTAGTATTATTAGTTGTAGTTGTAGACTCTGATCCAGATTGATATGTAGTTGTGGCAGTTGACGTGTATCCACCTTCAATTGCTGTATTACTTCCTGATGTATTTGTCTGTGTAGATCCAGGATAAGCTGGTCTAATAAGTGTTAGTAAACAAATTAATATAATTAATATGCCTGTAAAATAATAATTCATACTCTTACCCATCGTATTTTATCTCGTTCTCAAAAGACATATCTGTTGCATGATCTTTTTGTTTTTTGTAAGTTCTTTTACATTTACAGTCGCTACACTTGCAAACACCTACATCATCTTTATGTAAATTGTTTTGACAATGACAATCGTGTTTACAGTTTTGACATTTACTCATCTTTTTTCTGCCAACTAAAAAGCCATCCAATAAATCTTTTCCATCGTCTTCTAACTGGTCTTATAATCCATTTTTTAATCATTTTTTTTCTCCTCAATTTCGTAGAAGAAATTGTCAGTGTCTTCTGTTTTCCACTTACCTGTATCTTCTACATTCCATTCGGAAGTTTGTACCTTCCAATCAGGGATTTCATTCTTCACAGTAAATGAAGGTATGTCCCATATTATTCTATTGTTTGGCTGAGCCGCATAATTGCCGTCATCTAACGCCATTATGTGAGCGCACTTGTGTTCGTGCGGTATTTCTGAATGATCAGTGTCTATTATATTACTCTCTGGATGTGCAAAGTCAACCGTGAATAAATAAGATCCATGATGCCACTTCTTATCTTTTCCTATATACTTACCAGCTTGTCCGTCTAGAATATCAAAACTAGTAATACTAGGGTAATAAGAAAAACAATTCCACAATTCCAATTCATCAAGTCTCTTGGTTGGAACAGCTTCCGGTTGAAAACCACGTTGAATAAAAGCCGATATGGGTAGACGATAAAAGATTGCACCGTTTTCCATGATGGCATGGAAAAGGATTGGCCTTCCTGTGATTGCGGCAATGCCGAAGATAATACAGTCTTCAACTTCGCCATGATGTTTTTTAAGATCATATAGATACTCCCTTCTTATTTGTGCGTACTCTACTGGTATGTTTGCATTTAAGTATGACATAATTATTATCCATTTATTTCTCCCCAGTTGTCTCCTGATTCATAGTCAACTTTGTTAGGGATTTTTAATTTAACAGCATTCTCCATAATCTCAATAATTTTTTTAGCCTGCGACTCTGACTCTACAGAAATATCAAGTTCATCGTGAATTTGTATGTGTGGCACAATACCTTCTCTATATAAATCTAACATAGACTGCTTAGTCATATCTGCTGCAGATCCTTGTATCAATTTATTTAATGCTTTATAGGTAAATGCTCTTCTTATGTTTGGCTTTGTAGCTTTAGGATACTTTTCAAAATATGCTGCTTCTGCATCTGCTTTACTCATGGGTGGTTTAAAATTACCATTGTTCCATTCTGCTATTTCCCATTTATCAAACCTACATTTTCTACCACCAAATGTTTTAATGTAACCAAACGCAGAACCATCTCTTGATATTGCATCCATTAAATCTTTTACAAATGGTACACTGTCATGATATTTATTAAATAATTTTGTTGCTTCGTCTTTTGTAGACAAACCTAATTCTGCTTGTAACTTTGCTTTACCCATACCATAAAACAATCCAAGGTTAATTGTTTTGGCTTGTGTTCTAGATATATTAGCCATATCTGCAACAGTTTGATGGAAGTCTACTGTGTTGTTTTGAAAACGCTCTACTATTTCTGTAACTTCTTCATCTCCTTTAAATTTAGTAGCTGCATAATGCACAACTAAACGTGGTTCTTGTTGTGAATAATCAAAACAACCCCACTTGTGATTGTTTTCTGGTATAAATAATGATCGTATCATTGGCCCTAGCTGCTTGTTTCTAGCTGGTATCTGTTGAAGATTAGGGTTTGAATATGAAAATCTACCAGTTACTGTACCTCCACTATCACCTCTAATAGGATTGATGTCTGCATGTATTCTACCTTTGTATTGGTACTTAATAATCGTATCAATAAATGTAGTATGAGCCTTGTTTATTTCTCTAGCTTTTGCTATACATTGTACCAACGGGTGTTTATGCACTTGTAAAAAATTTTTAGTAAAGGAAGGTGCTTGTGTTTTTGCAGTTCTGTCATAAGGCAGGGAAAGTTTGTCAAAAACTTTGGCAATCGATCTTGCTGCCCATATTTGGACATCTTCTCCTGTTTCTTTTTTTACTTTTAACAACAACTGTTTTTCTTCTTCTGATAATTTGGACTTTAATAAGTGCGCCTTTTCTACGTCTACTCGAACGCCCTTAAATTTCATGTCAATTAAACATGGAAACAGTTGAGTTTCTAAATCAAAAACTTTTGTAAGATCTTGTGATTTAATCTCAAGAGATAATTTTTTAAATAATTTTAATGTTAACTCTGCATCTTTTTCTGCGTAAGACCCAACATACATAGCAGGTAGTTTCCATAATTCTGCTTTAGCATCAATACCTGCTTTATCCGCTGCAGTTTTTAAAGCTGTTTCATCTTTAATTTGTCCAAGATAATCTATCGATAAACTATTAAGTGAATACCATAATCTATTTTCGTCGACCAATGATGCCATAACCATTGTGTCAACAATATGGCCATTTATTTGAACTCCATATGCTCTCAACCAACACACATCATACATTGCATTGTGAAATAATTTAACACAAGGTAAGGCACACACATCTTTTATCCAATTCATAACCGCAGATTCATCAAAAAAATTTCCTTCTTTATGTCCAAAAGAATAATAACCAGACCATCCCTCTACAGCTACTGCAATTCCTATAATTTCTCCTTCATTAACTAGTGCACCGGATCCTTTAGATTTTAAACCTGGATCTCTTGTTTCTAAATCAATTGCTATATATTTATGATCTTTAAGGTCAGGAAAAGATTCTGGACTTATCCATTCAGTTTGTGCTTCAAACATTAACTATAATCTCTTTCTAATATCATCTCTAAATAGTGTATTGCCTTTTTTATATCGTCTGCTTTACCTTTATTTTGATGTCTACAAATATATTTTATAGCGTTTCCTTCGGCAAAAAGCAACTTGTTTTCATTTATAAACTCTGCCGGCTGAATTTTCATATTTCGATAGTGCTTCCCCCCGACCTGCTTGTCTAATGATTCGTACGTTAATCCTTTAAACATGTCTTTGTTTGTCATACTATTGGTCCTCCTATTGTGTAATAATAATCTGATGTTGGTTGCATTATGTATAAATTTTCTTTTGCTCTTGTTGTGCCTACATAAAATAATCTATGTTCTGCATCTTGATTTTCATAAGCACTACGATAAATAAATTCATCTTGACCTTCGACACCGTAGTCTGTGAATAAACATATGTTATCGCATTCTTTACCTTTAGATCCATGTAAAGTTAATAATTGTATTTTTGATTTCTCCATCAATGTATCTCCTCTCTCTAGTAATGTTTGCATATATTCTTTCGTATCTTCTGGAAAATGTAATTGTTTCCAATCACCATCTATTAGTAAACCATGTTCACTTTTTAATTTTTCTAAATCAACACTTGTTTCACGTTGTATAGTTTTACCATTAGAATAACCTCTACGTACGTGTTCTTTTTTTACTAATAAATAATCGTAAAGTCTTTCAGCTTCTTCAGGAGAAACTGAAGCACCTTGGTTTAGTCTTGTCCAAACTTGATAAGCTTCTAATATAGAGTTGGGTAAATATTTATTTGTTTTGCCCGTAAATCTAACACCTAAAAAATAAAAGTGTTCTGATATATTCTCCAATAATTTATTTGTCCTAGCTAATATCATCCAATTACCTTTAGAAAAATCTATCTCATCTAAGGTATGATTAGGATAAACCATTCCTTCTGCATCTCTTGGTATCCATTTCTTATCTATTCTACTTGTAAGTTGGTCTAATATTTTTATTGCTTCTTTATGAATAGCTCTTGGTACTCTTCGAGATATTTCTTGATCATCTCTTTCACCTTCTTGTTCCATAAAACAATCTGGATCAGCTCCTTGAAACCCATAAATAGTTTGGTCATCATCACCAGCCATATATGCTCGTTTACATTTTGATTTTATATAATCAAAACATTTCCATTGATGAGGACTTAAGTCTTGGGCTTCATCGAGGAAGACAGCATCGAGTGGAGGACACCGATCTTCCTCGACAAACTTGTTAATCATATCATAGAACTCAACCATATTAGTTCCATCCTTGAATGATTTTAAATCTGTTTGTAGTTGTATTGTAGAATCTACATCTATGTCGTGATGTTTCTGTAATTCAACAGCGGCATCTTCTATAGAAATTAATTTAGATCTTGAGTATTGTATTATTTGTAAATGTGTATTTTGATATCTTGGATTACCTGCAGCATCTACAATAGTTTCAAAAGATATATTCAACCACTCAGGATATTCTTGTTTAAAACGATTCCATTTTTTACCAGTAAGTAATTGAGTATTTGCATCTATGTTAGATTCTCTCATACCCATAGCATGCATTGTAGAAATGTATTTTAATTTTTTATCTGGATATAGTTCTAAAATTCTTTCAGTTGCTTCTTCGGCTGCCGCTCTACTAAAAGTAATATATACTATTTTTTCAGGATCAGTAGTGTAGTTGTTTAATTCTTTTTTTAAATAATGATTTACTAGTCTATATGTTTTACCTGTGCCTGGTGGACCCATTATTTTTACTACAGCCATGGTGATTTTTCTACTTTTGTTGTCCTAGGGTTTGGTCTTTCTAATTTAATTGTAGGCATTTTTAAAAGACGAACTGTTTTAACACCTATCTTTGGTAGTGTTTCTTCTGCTTCAAATAAAGATTGTAGCAATCTCATTGTCTTTTGTTTAGGATAAGTTTTTTCTGCCCACGATTTTGTCTTTAATAAAAATTTCCAAAAGTCTTTAAATTTAAAATATGTAAAGCCATCAGTATCTGTAAATGCTATCCCACGCATAACGTCTTTTAATTCTTTACCTGGAGTTTTATTTATATAATCTGCTAGTATTTCTTTTAACTGCACGTCTAGCTTAGATGATTCTGGTGCAGGTATTGTTTCTAAGTTTGCAAATAGTTTTATTAATAACCTACGCCACATATGTTTTGGTACAGGCATCATTGGTTTACCTATTTGATTCATACAAGCCAATGAAAATTTTTCAGGGTCGTGTAACGTTGCATCATCAACCTCAACACTTTCACCATCTATAGATGCAAAGTATATTGGTGGGTCAGAATCATATTTTCTTATCTCACTTATTTCTGGTGCTGGTGCATTGTCTCCTACACCAAATTCTTTTAATGCACATTTCTTAGCATCACAAAAACTATGTATAGGTTCATCCTTACATTTATAATTATAGTCTTTACTATCTAAAGAACCTATTAATGTATTAATTTCAGTTGCATCTAAAGGTGGAGTCATAAATTGTTTGTTGTATGTAAACATATGACTTTGCCATTCTTCTTTGTCTGGATATCTCTTCTTAAGATACACACCTACATTGTACATACAATTATTTCTTTGGCCATCTGGCACACCATCACTTAATAGTGTGACCAAACAAGGAGGCATACCTTTAAATAAATCTGTTTTTTCTTTTTCACTTTCTATTTTTAATTCATTTAATTGTTCTAAAGTTAATGATACTTCATCATACAAGTTAAAAAATTCTTCAAGTTTTAAAACGTTACCCTCTAGTCCGTATGCATATCTAACTGTTCTTTCATTCGCATGATAAGGAAGATTTAAAAAACTACCAGTGTCTCCTCTATCAACTCTTATATAATCTTGTTTAGGAAATATTTCTGCTCCAGAAAAACCCACTGCAGATGCAATAAGTTTTAATTTTACTCTCATAACAGTTGCAGGAACAAAATCTTTTGTAAATAAAAATGCGTGCGCACCCCCTGACTTTGATCGGCACACTATCATAGGTATGTTTTTTTGTTTTAATTTTTGTATAAATTTTTTGTGGTCAAATGGATAGGTATCAATATCAATACACCCCCATTTGCATTTATTTTCTTTTGTAATTGGAACTATACCTAAAGCAGGATCTTTACCTTCTAAATGTTCTCTCCATAATTTTTTTGTTACAGGATTTGATATTGTAAATGATTTAGTTTTATGTTTACCTTTTTCACTAAACTGATCTGTCTTTACAGTTTGACCATAGGCACTAGTTAAGCCTTCGAATATTTTTATAAATTTATCTAATTCTATCATGTCCACTCGGTAAGCGTAGGCGGTCTACGTCTCCATCGACCGCCTACTATTCACACTATTTGCCGGCTAAACTAGTGTAAAATTTCTTAGCACGTTCATACATTGAAGGGTTTTTTACTGGACCTTCTTTGATTACGTTGTAACCATACCATTGATTACCTTTGCCAGAATTTAACACAGTTGTTAGTTTATAAGAGTGGCTAAATGATGGCGGTGTGTATGAACCGTTTTTTCCATCAAGTGAAATGGACATCATCATTGAGTTCCATTTTCTGCTTATCTTACCTTGAGATGAACTCATTGAGATTAAAGCTTGTTCAGCTCCATCATCTCCAACAATTAACACAAAGTGTTGTCCAACAGTTAAGATATAATTACCATTTTCTAACCTATCTTTACCTGAACCATCTTTAGTTGTTTGATCTAAAATATCAGAGCCATCTGGAAAAATATTTTCTGGTCTACCAGAACCTGTTCCAAAGTCAGCCCATTCTTGATACTCTAGTTTGTAATGGCAAGGTATAACTGATACCCCTTTTGCTCCATCATACAATTTTTTTGTAACTGTATTTAAAAGCATTCCAGGTTCTGCGCCATCAACATAATTTTGATTACGTTTCTGTGCTTCACCTGAACCATTTTGTAAAAGTTTTAAAATAGGTAAAGCCAAACTAGTTGTCTTTACATTCTCAAAACCCGATGCAGCGTCATCTTCAAACAAAATTGTTGAAGGTAGCCCTGCTTCTTTTTTTACCGCTACTTGTTTCTCGTCACTCATTTCTATCTCCTTGTTATTTTTGTACTGTTACCTGCGTAAGTTTTAAATAAATCAGAGGGCATCTCACGTCCAGACTCAAGACGCTCCCTGACTACTGCTTTAAGTGTCTGGGGATGAACGCCAATTTTCTGGACGGGCTCATACCCCTGACCTTGTGCAAGGTTTGCGTATTCGCTCGCCTTGTTGTCTTCGCCTCGACCAAAGGTAACGGTAATATCATTTTTAATAATATCACCTAGGTCGTTGTTTCGAAGCCATGTAAAAGCTGCCTCTTGATGTTCTTGAGGTATTGATGCACCGTATATTTTTTTAATTTCTACGGACTCACCATCTTTCAGCTTTAATTTTGTAATATGCATTTCTTCCATCATCGCTGGTATCTCAAACTGCGATAAGGTTTTTGCTTGTTCTTTTAATTTAGAAACACTTTTTTCTGCATTAGAAATTTCGTCTTCTAAATTTTTGAGTTCTATAACCTTATCAGATAATGACTTTGCAGCATCCGCTTGTGTTACAGATTGTACTCTATCTTGTTCATAGTCTATTTGACTCATCGATTTCACCTCTTTCATGTATGTTAAACTCGGTTGGGTAATACATCTTTTCTTGCCTGTCCCAAGTTAACGTTGTGTACTTTCCATTGTTAATATCACACGCAACAGCAATCGCCAAACCAATAACTTTAGGATCACCAGATAAAAGTAAAAAATCTTTATCCGAAAAATCTTTTAACAATCTTCTTAATTGATAAGTTATAGGTCCAGGACTTCTAACAATCTGTGTATCTTCTCTAAGAAGAACTTTTATTGCACCAAATTTTTGTGCCCCAATAATATTATATTTAGGACGACCTATTTTAGTACCTGGCACTTCTTGTAGTAAATAAACAATTGGTTCGCTGTTAAACGTATTTTCTTTCATGCTTGACAATATAATATTTTATCTTTATATTGTCAACTAGAAAGAAGTAACAAATGATCAATTACAAATTTAAGACCAAGCCATACGCGCATCAATTAACTGCGTTAGAAAAGTCTTGGGAAAAGCAAGTATATGCTTATTTTATGGAGATGGGTACAGGTAAATCTAAAGTATTAATAGATAATATATCTATGCTTTATGACAAAGGTAAAATTAATGGTGCTTTAATTATAGCACCTAAAGGAGTATATCAAAACTGGTATAATTCAGAAATACCCACACACCTTGTAGACCATATAGATAAAAAAATGGTGCTATGGCAGGCCATGATTAATAAAACCCAAGCAAAAAAACTAAATACTTTATTCAAAACTGGTGAAGAACTACATATTTTGATTATGAATGTAGAGGCTTTTTCTACTAAAAAAGGTGTTGATTTTGCTCACAAATTTTTAAATTGTCATAATGCATTAATTGCAGTTGATGAGTCTACTACTATTAAAAACCCTGGTGCTAAACGTACAAAAAATATTTTAGGTCTATCAAAGTATTCTAAATATAGAAGAATACTTACAGGTTCACCAGTTACTAAATCACCTCTAGATTTATACACACAATGTTATTTTTTAAGTCCTTGGCTACTAGATCATAGTTCTTTTTACACTTTTAAAAATAGATATGCAGTAATGCGAACAGCTAATTTTGGTGGCAGGTCTGTACAAATTGTTGTTGGTTATCGTAATCTTGGTGAGTTGTCAGAAAAACTAAAACCATTTTCTTACCGTGTATTAAAAGATGACTGTTTAGATTTACCTAAGAAAACATTTATGAAACGTATTGTACAATTAAGTGATGAACAAAAGAAAGTTTATTCACAAATGAAACAAACAGCTCTAGCATTTTTAAATGGTAAAGCTGCTACAACTGCAACAGTTATGACACAACTTATGCGTTTGCATCAAATAACTTGTGGACATTTTACTGCTGATGATGGCACTACACAAATTTTAAAAAATAATCGTATAGATGAATTGATAGACCTGTTGCATGAAGTACACGGTAAAGTTGTAATTTGGGCACATTATAGGCACGACATAGAAACAATCGTAGAACATATTAAAAAAGAATTTAATACAAGTGTGGATAACTCTGTAATGACTTACTATGGAGATACGTCTGTTGAAGATAGGCAAAAAGCAATTAAAGAAATACAAGACCCAGATAGTCCTGTTAGATTTTTAGTTGGCACACCACAAACTGGTGGTTATGGTATTACATTAACCGCTGCATCAACTATGATTTATTATTCTAATGGTTATGATTTAGAAAAACGACAACAGTCAGAAGCTAGAATAGATAGAATAGGCCAGACTAAGCCCATGACTTATGTAGATATTATTGCTGAAGATACTGTTGATGAAAGAATTGTAAAAGCTTTACGTAAAAAAATTAATATAGCTAGTCAAGTTATGGGTGAAGAATTAAAAGATTGGATATAGGAAATTGTAGGACTTACGTATGGCGCGCTCAAATTTTTGTAATCAACATAACAATAAGACTTGCCATACCAGCAACTAATGTGCCAACAGACACTAATAAAATGCTTTCTACTCTATTAATTTGTCGCTCTAATTTTAAAATTTTATCGTGAGTTTGTTTTTGCATAATTCTGCAAAGCTTTTCATGTGAATCTATTCTTTGTAACGCACTATCTTTTGGCATATTTTCCTACCCAGTAACAGATTGGCTCAAGAATTTTTCTATATACTCTACCTAATAAATGTTTCTTGCCTCTCGCTTCTTGTCTAATATCAATAGTTCTATGAACTGCAATGTGTTCTAATGTTTTCTTTAATAGTTTATTTGTTTTAGATAGTCTTACTAATGGTAAGAATATTTTATGGTATCCTATTTGATACTCAGGTGCTAAATCTTTTGAATGTCTTAACCATATTTTATTTCTAAATGATCCAAAGCCATAAGAATTGTTCATCATAGTGCAGACGATCTTGCCGCCTCCGCCGCCTCCGCCGCCTCCGCCGCCGCCTTGGCTTGGTGGTCCACCGGAACTTCCGCCTCTACCTGGGGGTCCACCTGTTCCTGTTGGCATTGAACCTGGGCTACCTTTACCAATATCCATTCCACCATCTCCATGTGGTCCTCCTGGTGGAGGCCCTGAAGGTTCTGATCTTGATATTATGCTTGGAGGACCTTCTATTCCTGTCACTGGTGCATCTGTAATTCCTGGTGCATCTGATGCATCTTGTGAAATATCAATATCGTCAAAATAATCAAAAGCCTCACCTGTGTCAGCTAATATATTTTCAGGAGTTGGAGGTTCTACATATCCTGGTCCACCTATTTCTCCTGGAGGAATTGCTCCTGTCCCCATAGAATATAAACTTTCATAAGCTAATGTTTCATCTGGAAACACTTCTCCTGTTTTGGTGTTAACAAACACTGTGTTTCCTGCAATAGTAGTTACGGGTTCTATTATATCTTTTTCTATTATAGGTTTGTCTTTAGGCAAGATTGTAATATCTTCAGGTGCACCTTCAGGAAAAGTTTTAAGTGGTGAACTATCAACCATTAAAGGTGTTCCAGGTATATTAGTCTTACCCGTTAGTCCACTGACATGACCATAGTATTCTTTTCTATCTTTATCAAATTGAGATAATTCTTTTCCTGCTTTTTCTTTTGCTACTATTTCATTATATGTTTCAGTAGCATAAGCTGGATAGTCTCCCATTAAAGACACTGTATTAATACCAAAAGGATCTTTTCCTTCTCCTGTGCCAGCAATTAAATCATCTGCATATCCTTGTATTCTTCCTTCAAACTTTGGGTCTCCTGATTGTGCAACTACATTTTGATATAAGTCTCCACCTAAAGCGTACTCTCTGTTAAATTTGTCTATTGGTGTTTCCTCTGGAATTGCTTTCATTAAAAGACCTGCACCAGGGGCTACCATACTTAGAATAGCTGAACCAGCCATTTTAGCTACATCCATTCCTTTATCTTTAAGACCAGTAAAAAAATTACCTACATCTTGTCCAGTCTCAATAAATTTATCTCTTGCTTTTTCCCAAAAAGCTGGATCTTGTTGTTGAGTGTAATCCATTTTTTCTGCTAGCAATGGATCATCAGTTGCAAATACGTCTCCTGAAGGAAGAATTGTTGTAGCTTGTGTAGCAGGAAGTCTTGCACCACCCGCTGCTCCTGAAGCTAAGAAAGGATCAGATTGACCTGGTAACGAATAAGCAGGGTCTTCTGTTATAGCTGCAATAGCTTCTGCTTGATCCATTGTAGGAAGTCTTGCGCCTCCTGCTGCTCCTGAAGCTAAAAAAGGATCGGATGTAGGTTGAACAGTAGAAGCACTAGTAATTCCAGTTACTCCTCCGTCGCCTCCACCTCCACCACCTGTATCAACAACAGGTTGTGTTACATCAGCAACAGGTGTTACTTCCTCTCCTGGTTGAGTAAATTGTAAAGATGGTGATGTTCCAAAACCTGAATAGTATTGTGCTATACCCTCACCTTTACCTATATCTTGCACATACCCTTCGCCAAACAATTGTTTTCTAATTCTATCTAACGCAGGATCTTGATCTGCAGCTGCTTCAGCTTTAGCCATCTCTTCTGTTGACCCGGCTTGTAATCTAATTCTATTTATTCCCATAATATTTTATACCTTATTTTTACGCTCTGTTAAACAATATTTGTTCCTTCTCTATACTTGATAGTTGATCATATGGCTTACTTAAAGCTTGATTCGTGCCGCTTGCTCCTAGTACAGGTGTTGCGCCTGGTTCTATATTGCTTCTGACTGCGCCATCGTTATTAAATATTTTACCAATAATAGATGGAGATTTTGGTAACTCAAAACCTAGTTGAGAAAAAGATATATCGTCATCTAATAAATTAATTTTAAAATTTTTGTTTATAATATTATTAATAGAAGGTAATGCTTTATAATAAGGATTATCTATATTAACACCTTCTTTTTCATTTAAATCATTATTAATTTCATTCATTCTTGTTATAAAAAAATCGCTTGGTCTTTTAGGAGTATACTCTCCAAACAAAACACTGTTAACAACCTCTTTACCTAAACCTTTTCTAGCTTCTAATTTTTTTCTAATTATGTTATCTTCTACCCCTAAATCTCTCATTGCTTCAACATCTTTAGCCATTTGTTTTAAAACATGGAATCTTCTAGCTTCAGAATATTGATATCCTTCTAAAATATCTTGTGGAGTAACTCTACCTCCTCTTAATAAAGGTGATGTAAATAAGTTTTCACTTTTCTTTAAAGAAGATCCAAACGAAGAAATTTTAAATTGTAAAGCTCTTTCAGGGTCTGACTTAACTGCTCTAAAACCCCATAGTCCAGGTATCTCGTCCGATAAATTAAAAGTCCTACCATATTCATCTGTTTTATCTCTTCCTGCAAGAGCTAATCTTTCTAGCTGTTTAAAAGTAGATCCCATTGGAACTACTTGTTTTCCAATGTGACCAACAGCTTTTATCATTTTTTCAAATGGTTCGTCTTCTTCTCTCCACACTCTTCGACCATCCTTACCTACTCCTCCTCTAATAACTGAATCTAAAACTGCTTCAGTTATAATAGATTCTGATGCAAATGGTTCTACTAGTTCTCTTATTCCATCTTGTAATCCATCACCTAACGCAGCTTTTAAAGATATGCCGTCTTCTTTACCTTCGTTAACAGCGTTGCTAACTGCTTGAATAGGTCTTAATAAAAAATCATATGCATTAGAATAACTAAAATCTACATATTTTAAATAACCATTTTTATCTCTGCCTGTTGGAACTAGTGTAGAATTTTTAGACCATTCAGGAACTATTCTTCGTAACGCTTCCATTTCTTCATTGTCTACATCATGTATGGCCATCATTGTTTGTTTAAATGCTTGTGGCACACCACCAACTGTTATTGCAAAACTAGCTAATCTTTTTTTACCAAGTTGTTTTACTGAAGGTATATTACTAGACATTTCTTTAATCGCTGTATCTACTATATTAGAACCTGATCTCATTATTTCTAATGGAAATGCAATAAAGTTTCCAAAAGGAGACATACGTAATGCTCTACCAAATCTGCCAACATACGCATAGTTAGGAACATTATTACGTGTTAATTTTCCACCTATTTCATCTAAAAATAATTGAAAGTCACCATCAAACGTTCTCGTTCTTCTATCATAAAATCTTTCAACGGAGTCGTTTAAAAAATTTCTTACATCTGTACTAACACCTTTACCTTTTAATGCATCTTTAAAATTAGTTTCATTTATTTTTAAATCGTCTAAAATTTTTCCATATCTATTACGCTCTAAAAACCAATTTATATTTTTATGAAATGTGTCTTCTTCAACGTATAATTGTTGAATTTTTTCGTAAGTTTTTTTAGCAAATTTTTTTCCTTTTAATATTCTGTTATATGCTTTACCTTCTGCTTCTGTTAAATTACCCAATACGTTTCCACCAAAATCACTTTGCATTCTAATAATTTCACCAACCTCTGCTTGAGTTCCACCCCCCACTCCAACTCTTGCAGATCTATTTACTATATCAGCAACAGCTTTATTCGCACCAACACCAGATGGGTTTAATCTATAAGCACTCATTCTTATTGCAGTCTCTATAATACCTTTATCTAACTTACCTGTTTTTAAAACCTCGCCTCCTAAACTTGTAGGTAACAATGCTTTAAAATCTCCACCTATAGGAACAGCTGCACCATTAGCTGCTACAAATGCACCAGCGCTTATAAAGTTTCTTACGTGAGTAAGAGCGTTTAAAACTGTTTTACTTATTTGAGAAATTGTTTTTGGTCCAAGAACAGCGTATTTATATACTGTACCTACTGTGCCTAAATTATTTAACCAATCACTTGTTGTATCAAACACAGTGTCATACTGTGGTGCTTGCATCCATTTTCCATCTAAAGGTGATAACCCATCTATACCTGTAGATTTTACTTGCTTAAATTGTTTTGGATCATTCAACATAATTGTTGCTTCTTCTATGCTATAGGCTTTGCCAGAAGCAACTAAATCTTCTGCAGCACTAAGCGTTGAACCTGGTGCATCTCCTTGACCAAAAATATATTTTGATCTATCAAATTCAGTTTTTAACAAGTCTTCTGTTTCTTTAGTTGCAATAGCTAATGTTTCTTCAGGGGTATAAAATTTACCGTTTGCATCATAAAATTTTTCTTTAACTCTTCCCTTTTTTATATTGTCTTGAGTTAAAGCTGCGATGTCAATAGGTTCATCCATTGAATTTAAAAATTTAGTAACACCACCTTCTACCACAACTCTACCTGATTTAGTGCTTCCTTGTTTAGCAATTGTATTCATATAATCTAAAGTGTAATTTAAGGAAGCCATTTTACTAACACTGTTTATAAAATTATATGTAGGATCCATTATTCGTCCTAAAACAATTTCTTCCCACTCATCTAATTTTTTTGCTTTAAGAACTGAAGTTTGAATTTTTATTGCATCTTTTTCGCTTTGTTTAATTGGTTCTCCTAATATTTTTTTAACTGCTTCTTTGGGTTCTAGTTCGTCAAGACTTTTAGCTTTTAAATATCTATTAATTTTTGCTGCGCCTTCACTAGTAAATTCATTAATCATTTTATCAGGCACTATTATATCTTCTGGTCTTACTTGTTTACCTGTTTTCTTTAATGCTTCTGCTTCAGCTATTTGATAAGTACGTTTTTGTTGTTCAACATAAGATTTTAAAGCAGGTTCTTTTACTTCTGCAACAGCTCGATTAACTCTAAAAAGTGGAATAGTTGATTGATTAAATTGAAAATAGTCTGCTGTTAAATAGTTTCCAAGTTCTGCGTGTAATTTTTGAGATGTTATTACTGCTAAATCTTTTTGTGAAATTTTACCTGTTAAATTATCAACGGTAGATCTCATATTTTTTAATATAGTTTCAAATTCTTTTCTAGCTTTTTCTCCACCACCACTTTTTATTTTTTCTAAAAATTTATCTGCAGGGCCTCCCTTAACAATGGCATAATCATCTACACTAAAAAATCCTTTTTGTCCTTGTTCACCAATTATTTTTTCAGGAGTAATTAATCTTCTAGTTTGATTTTTATCTATTGGAGAAGTAAATGTATATTTTTTTAAATCTATGTTTGGATATTTTCCTTCTTCTACTGCTTTTATAAATTGTTTTTCTGTAAAAGGAAGCGAATCTAAAGGCATTTTTACAGAGTTAACATCTTTTAATAAACGTTTACCTTCTTCATTTAATCTTTTAATTGGCTCACCCGCTCCAGAATATTCATATTTAAATGAGCCTCTAGCATTATTTTTAATTCCAGACCTTCTTTCAATTATACCTGGTAAATCTTCAAATTTAATAGAGTCAAGTTTTTTACCGGGAAAAGGTTGTAGTATTCCTTGAACTTCTTTTAAAATTTCAGACTCATCTAGATTTAAAGATTTATCTAATTTAGGTACAACATCTTTTATAGCTTTATGTAATTTTGCAACTTCTGTAGCTGCTTCTGCTTTAGCAGCTTGTGTTGCATCTATACCTAAACGTTGAGCCTCAAGCCCAGCTTGTGTTCCTGCATAAGATGGTTTTAAACCATATAAAGCTTTTTCAATTGCAGCTCCAATCCCGCCTTCTTTCCATCTCTCTAATCCGTAAGTTGCAGGTTCTCTTAATTTTTTAACGCCTTTACCCGCTCCTGTTAATCCTAAATTAAATAAAGCTCCTTCAGTACCAAACTTTATTCTATTAGTTAATCTACGAAAAGCTTCTGCTCTTCCTTTTTTACTTTCTGTATCCATCATTGTAATAGCAAAAGGTTCTAAAGAAGTCCCTTTTAACATATCACCTAATGTACCAATGTCCTCATCGGAAACTAAAGACTCACCAACACCACTACCTATAATACCACCTGCTAGAGGAGTAGTTAATACATCTTGTCCTTTTTGAATTATTTGTCCAAACTTTGATAATGAAACTGCTTTACCTGCTCTCTTTGCAGCTAATGCTCTTTTAGCTAAATTAGCAGCACGAATTGAACTAGCTGCTTTTACTCCAAGTGTAGCTCCCTTAATAGCAACAGGACCAATAGATGCTAATGCTTGAGTTATTTTACCTATACCTCTTGATTCAGCTACTTCATCAAAAGGATTTAAATCATCAAAAAATTTTTCTACTTCTTCTGCTGTTTCAGTTCCTAGCCCAAGATCAATTAGTTCTGCTCCTAATGAAACAACACCTTCAGGAATTTTAATAAGACCGGATGCCACCCCTGCTGCAGCTGATACAAAGAAATTAGTTTCTGATTTTTTTTTGTTAGCCGCTGCTGTGGCTCCATAAGCTTGTTCTAGACTTACTGCCATATGTAGTACCCCCTATTTTTTCTTTTTCTTAATATCTTTGAAACCGTCGTCTCCTGGTTGTAAAAGTGTAGGTGGATCGGTACTTTTATCTGCTCTATATAATTCTCCATCTTCTCCAACATAATATTCTTTATCTACCATTTCATCTAGGTCAGGTACACCGTCGTCCATAGGTAATCTTTTGTTAAACTTACCAACTAAATCAGCATCAGGACCTTCTAATAATTCTTTAATATTTTTTTCAAAGCCATATGGATTAACCATTAATTTTTTTTCAGCGTATTCTCTGTAAGCTTTTGTGTCTGCTGCTTGAGCCGTAGATGTATTTTCATTCCATTTTTCATAAATTTTAGCTGCTTCTTTTTCTGAAACTTTATATACTTTTGCTATGTCTTTTATAGCTTTACCAATATTTCCAGGTTTTCCTTCACTAATGGCTGTTTGTAATGCAAGTAGTTTAGCTTGTCTTTTAGCATCAGTTTTTTCTTTAAGAGTTGCACTCGCACCTTCTAATGGTTTCTCTGCAGCTTTACCAATTGCCCCAACTAAATCTCCACCAGGTTGAGCTAGTATGCCTGCACCAAATTTAGCAAGATTCATATATAATGATTTTTTAGTATCTTCATCTGACACCCCTAATTCTTTTTCAAAAATAGGTGCATACTCTTTATATGCTTTCATTAAAGCTGACTCTTCATCTTTAATATCTTTTTCACCCCCGGTAATATCTAATGAATCTGGTTTGTCTTTATCGTCATCTTTAGGCAATACACCTATTTCTTTAGCTGTTTCAATAACTTCAGGACTTTCATAGTCTATTTTAGTAGCATATCTTTTGTTAGGATATTCTCCTGTTTCTAGGTCAAACATAGCAGCTTCTCCTTCTATATCTGCAGCACTTCCAGCTTGTACACTTTTGCCGGTTGCCATACTACTAGCTGCTCCTGTTTCTTCTAAAACTTTTCTAGCTTCATCTATAGGCATAAACTCACCTTCTTGAGGGTGGCCTTTTGGATATACAGGATAATTAGCGGCAGCTATTCCAGCTGTTGGTAAAAATGGAGCTGTCATTACTGAAGTGCCTTTTCCTACCGCCGCAGTTCTAGGAAAGTTTCTTGCTAATATAGTTCCAATTCCCTCTTCAGGAATTAAATTATAAGCCTTACTAAAACCTCTTTTTAATAAATTTAAACCTCCCGTAGCAGCACGTTTTAAAAGTCCAGGAGGTGTTCCTTCTTGATAACCAACCCTAGGCGTTAAGCCTGCATCAGGTCTAATACCTGACATAATACCTGTCATACCGCCGCCCATACGTTTTATTCTAGGTGTTGTTATACCACCACCCATATACTTTTCTCTTTGGGCCATGCCACCTTTTCTGAACATTGGTCTTGTTAAAGTTCTAGACATTATCTAAAAATCCCACCTATTGCACTAGTTACAGCTTGGAAAGGATTTTTACCAGTTAGTCCACCATAGATACCAGCTAAACCTGTACCAACACCTAATGCAGTTTGTAACGCACTAGCTTGTGGTGTTTGTGTTATTTGTGATGAACCTGGATATCCTGAAATTAATGATGCAACACCAGAACCATATGTACCTAATCTTTGATAAGGTTCATACGCTTGTGTTTGCGCTGTTTGTCTTGCTGCATCTTCAATAGCTTGTTGTTGTGCTTGCTGCACGCCGCCCAATCTTCCTAAACCAGATATTTGTTGTTGTACTAAATTCTGTATACCACCACCTAATGTTGCTTGTTGTTGCGAGATACCTAATTGATTTTTTAAATCTGCTTGTCTAGCAGCTTGTGCTTGTTGAAATCCTTGTTGTAATAAACCTGCTTGTAAAGCTGCTCGATTCCTGTCGCTATCTGATTGATATTGTGCTTGTAATACACCTTCTCTACCACCACCAAATGCACCTGGCACACCTAATGCTTGTGCTGCTTGTGCTGCTTTTTGTGCTTGAGCTTGTCTATCAAATTCAGTTAATGTTGTATCAATAACATCTGATTGATAAGGTGACATGTAAGATTGAATAGAGCCTGCACCTGTACCTGCTCCAGTTCCTGTTAGTGCCGTTGCTGCATCTGCTGCAGTTCCAGCCTTAGTTAAAAATGGTTGAAAAGATCCAAGTCCTTTTGTAGGGTCTGTTGCTTGTTGATAAGCTGCTGTTTGTAAAGCATCTTGCGCTGCAACTGTCGGTTTAAATTTAGTTGTATCAACTGGTAATGATGTTAACGCTGCTAACTGCGTTCCGTAATCTCTACCTAAATCTTCTATAAATTGTGCGGGTAATGTTCTTGTGGTTTGTACAGCCATTATACTACCTTACCTTCATTTCGTTTCATTAAATCATACATTCTTTGTGCTCCTTTTTTTATGTTACCGTCGCCTGCACCTCTTACTGCATCAGCGGTCATTACAAATTCGTTTTTAGATAACATTGCTGGAACGTCATCTGCTTTTTCTTTTACACCAACTGGAACAAAACCACCTTCGTCCCTGTAGTCTCTTTCCATAACACCAGCTCTGTTTCTTCTCATATTGCCCATAGGCATATTCATGATACCGCCCATAGCTTTTCTATTTAATTGTCTCAAATATCTTTGATAATCTTCATCAGTATCAAAATCACTTCTTCTTAATTTACCTATGTCAGATGGTAAAACTCCACCACCTTTTTTAGGTATTGCACCAGCTTCATCTGATACAAACTTTTGTTTTACATTTTCTTTATTCATAGCTGATGATCCTTCTTGTAAACCAACTCTGCCACCTCTAGCTGCAACAAAATTTCTAGGTGTCAAAAATCTATAATTCTTATCAAACATTTGTGATTGACTTAAGTCACCACTTCTATATTTATTTAGATCAGCTCTTATTTGATCAAAGCCAATACCTTCACCTCTTCGTACATCTTGTGCTAATTCTTTTGCTTCTTCCTCTGATGCACCTTTAGATACAAAATATCCTATTAAACCTCCTGCACCTAACATTTTACCTAAACCTGTTATACCCATAGATCCACCACCTTTAGTTAAACCTAGTTTTCCTAATAAACCTTTAGTTGAAGTAAACCCTGTTTCACCTAAAAAAGAAGGCATGCCTGCTGCTCTAACATTTGGTATGATACTTCCAAATAAACTTGATTTTAATCCACTTAAACCTCCACCTATTCTTGCACCAATTCCACCAAGACCAGACAATGGTCCCATACCCATAAGACCTGCTCCACCTAAACCTATTAGTGCGGCTTTACCTATTGGACTTTTAACAACTTGTTTTGCAACGTCGACAACTTTACCTAAACCTTTACCAATACCTTTAACTAGTTTACCTAAAAAATAACCTTGTCTTGGAACAGCATTTGTTATTCCACCTGATGCACGTAGTTGTCTTCTAATGTGAGCTCTTGTTATCATATATGTCAATTGTTTTATTATATTATTTTGGCAGGGATTGCACCTGAATTTACATTATTACTCGTTTTTAACGAGTAAATCAAGACTATGTTGTAACCTCTCTAGGCTTGATTTCTAAAGCCGAAAGTACAACATGTAGTCTATTTGCAGTAGCTGCAGTCACCTTTATTACTTCACTTTCTTGAGCAATTAAAGGTGCTGATAGTAATTCTGTAGTGGCGTTTGCCGATATTGCTTTTGTCTTAAAAAGGCTAAATACGTTATCAGAAGTATCAGTTATAGTCACTGTTATAGTATCAGCGTTACCTGAATCTTCAGATACTAAGATAGATTTAATAACAGCAGTAGAAAAAGAAGGCACTGTATACAGTGTTGTTGCACTATTGCTTGTTAAATCTGCTTTTTTATTTACGAAACTATTTGCCATTATGCTAAAAAGAAAGCCTCCGCTTCTGATTCATCTTTCAAATCTTTTTGATAAGATGTATTTAATTTTTGTACAATACTATCAACGTCTCTAACAAACGATTGTTGTATTTGTTGATCGTATTCTCTATTTGGTTGTGTTAATGATTGTACTATTCTTGCCATTATCTTCTCCCATCTGGTTGTACATCTAATCTAAAAGTACCAAGTTTCCAATGTTGAGTAACTCCCGTATTATCTACTTTTAAGGATATAGCTCTTGCACGTGCTCTGGTGTCTATTTTAGTTGTTGTTGTTGAAGATGTAAAAGGTCCTAAAGATGAACTTGCTTGTGCATCTGTTGGATAATTTTTTAAGTTTAATGTAATTCTTGCATTACCTGTTTGTGTTAAAAAGTCAGGTATAACTCTTCTTATTTTCATCATAAATTCTCCATCCCCTTGTTGTGGAATAGGTGATTGACCAATATCAAAATCTCCTGATTCAATACTAGCTTGAATAGCACTTGTTGCACCTGCTTTAATTTGGTTAGTTCCAGTTTCATGTTCATAATAAGTTGTGCAACCATCAGTGTTTCCAACTGTTGCATCACTTGTAGAACTTGAATCATATTCAGTACCGTGTGGTTTACCAAATATAGCTGAGTCTGCCCAAGTAGATCTAGCTAATGAACCTATGGTCCATATAGGTCGCTGGCCACTTGAGTCCATGTAATTATATGTAACATTCCTAGAATTGGATGTAGCACCACTACCTGGATAAAACCAACTTACTTCACCAAACAAATTATTTAATCCTGCATAAATATGTTGTCTAGGTACATCTGCTAAACCATCATAAACAAAATCTTCAACTAAACATGGTAATGATTGTAATTGTCCAGTATATCTAAAAAAACCATTTTCTGACATCCAATATGCAGATCCATCAACCTCAACTGCTGCGTTCTGTCCAATTAATCCACAGTTAGTTCCAACTTGTTGGAATGAAAAAGTAAATGGTGGGCCAACAAATCTCATAATAAACAATGCTGTGTCTGTCCAAATATAAATTGCATCACGACCTCTTATTGCTCCAACAATTCTTGTGCCATCTGCAAGTCTTTGTGTACCAGCAGTATTAATTGAAGTTGGAGTCCAATCAGTTAGTGATTCTTGATCTGACCATCTAATATACATGTCGTCTTGCGTAGAGGTTGTTCCAATTGTTGTTTCTGAACCAAAAGAAATTAAGTGTCTATCTGGTGTAGAAACTAAAGTAAATTGTGATGCAGTAGGACAACCACTTATAAGTGTTGCTCTAGTAGAAGTTGCACCTGTTGCATTAGAATTCCATTCAAAACTTGAGCCGTCTGCAATAGTTGCAATAAGTTTGTTACCAAAATTATCTAACGACCACATACCAGGAGCTGTTACAATGTCACCTGTTTGTGATGCACCCCATTTAGTGTAGTCTGATGCATTGGTTACAGTAGCTGCATCACTGTGCGATGCTGCTGTTGTGTTATCCGATCCTCTAGTTAAACCTGATAAAGTTCCTGTACCAGTTGTATTCGTCGTATAAGCAATTCTTTCATCGTCTATTACAACAGTTCCTGATGCAGGAAATCCGTTTGAATCATCGAGAACAATACTTGTTGAACCTGAAGTTAAGGCTCCATCTAAAGTAGATGTAACTGCACCCAATGCAGTACCGCCCCATAATCCAAGACCCCAACCAGCTGCTGATTCTTCAACTGCAGGTCCAATTGAATAGTAGTGTTGAACTCTTATTCCACCTGATGTGGATGCTCCTGATCCTGATTCATTTGATCCCATTTCAATTGTAATTGTTGTTGAAGTAGGGACGGTTGCCACCATAAAAACTTTATCATCAAAATCACCAGAACTAAAATTAGAATTAGTAATAGCGGTAAAATTATCCAACTTAATAATATCGTACTGATTAATGTTATGAGAAGATGCAAACGTAATCGTAACTGTCGCGTCACCGTTTGTTGTTGTAAATGCATTTGTTAATGTTGTTGTAGCCTTAATAGGAGTAATATCATAAAATGCACCTCCTGAATACACATATAAAATTCTATTTGTGCCTAATGCTGAATATTTAATACCATCTGAATTAACAAATTGGTGCATAGCAGTTGTTCTACCAGTCAAAGTTATGTCTCCTAACTGTGCCCAGCCACCTATTTTTTCAGGTGAACCATATCTAAATCTTATATTATCACCATCAACCCATTGACCCTCGCCGCCCGTTGCTGTGACTTGTTTATTAATTCCAGGTTGAAATCTTAATTTTTGTAACATAATTATTTTGCGTTTCCTGGTACTCCATTAGAATTTACGAATGGTGCTTCTGCAAAAGCCATATAAATGTATGTTGCACCAGAAGCATTCCATTGACCACTTGATGTTACTAATTTAAAACCATTGCTTAAAAGGTCTGCTCTGTCATTTGAACTATCTTCTACATTAGATCCATTAGGAAATAATTGAGAACTTGCTCCATCATTATTAGGATCTCTTTTATTATCAATCAAACCCCAATCTTCTGTTGCACTTGATTTTTTAATTATTAAAAAAGCTGGTCTAAATCCTGTGTAGATAAATGGTCCATCAGCATTTCCGTTTCCTGTGTATGAACCAAATTTGCTGAAGCCTTGTTTTTCACTCCATAAATAAGCAATATGACTTTGACTACTTTGATTAACTCCAACATCTGTTCCTACTGTAAAAACACTTGAAGTCGGTGCAGTATCATTCCACTCAACATTACTATCTGATGTTGCGGCATTTTGGTTTAAATACATAATTTCTGTTTCTGGTGCTGATGTATTTTTATGATGATATACTTGCCAACTATAAGTTGATCCTCTATTTTTAATTACCATCCAATGAGGAACTGCTGAAAGTGAATGTGATATTGTTCTTGCAGTTTGGTTTCCTGTATAGGTAACCATATCAAACCCAGCAGTCGCAGATTCTTTCCAACAAAAAGCAACATAGGTTGATGAACTTTTATTAACCATATCATCAGTTCCAACTGTAAATCCATCAGAGCCAAAAGCAGTTAATCCTTGAGCTTGTGTGTTTTCTACAATATTTGTATTCCAACCTAAATATTTTTGAACTCCTCTAAGATCATCGTAACCATTCCATTGTTGAGTACCAGATCTTTGCTTTATCATTACATAGTCTGGTTGCATATCTTCATCACCATCTAAAGTAAGAGCATTAGAACTTCCTGTTCCTGTCCAAGTTTTAACTTGAAAATATAATTCTGGATTGTCTATTGTTGTATAAGCTGCCATTTATCCTCCATACTCCGCTAAGTTCTTGGTATTGAGTGCCTTAAAAGTCTTACTAGCACCATCGCCTGTTATTGTTGTTGTATATTCAAAACTTCCGTATTCTCCGTCATTAACAGCTGAAGTTAAACTAAAAGATGGATTACCAGTGTTTAATTCAAAAGTACCATTTCCACTACTGTTCCATTCACTAACACTAAAAAAATAAAATCCTGTTGTTGTACTTGCTGCTGCCGTTATTGAAATTCCTGTTGAACTATAAAGTGAGCCGTTTTTAGAAAAATACAATTTATTATTATCAAGGTCTAAAAAAATTCCAATAATGTCACCATTTGTCCAACTTGCATTTGAATTGGTTGTTTCAGAATTATTATTGTAATAATGACCATCAACATATATTGCATAGTCGTCATCATAATATCCTAAATAATGTACAACTGCTGTAGCTTCTCTGCTTCTAATGCCTATTAATGCTTGATTACTTGAACTAGCATATTTAACTTCTGCGTACCATTTTCCAGATGACATTCCTATTGTGCTTAATCTATATCCATAATTACTAGAACTATTGCTTGTAGTATATGAGGCGTTTGCTTGTGCTGTAGAACCATTGGAATTAATTAAACTATTCCAAGTAGCAAAATTATTGGTGCACGTATCCGACGTCTGATCTGTTGCGGCTAGATTAGTTTCTGTCCAATCTGTTCCACCAAAAGCATCATTTCCTAAGTTACCACTATCTTCAAAATCAAGATAAAATCCATTTGTACCAGCGGTTAATCCTGATACATCTATCGGTTTCCAAATTGTCGGACTATCTTCATCGTATTCTCCGAATGAAGTTGGTGCTAAAGATTGATTATTAATCATACACACTTCAGCCATATAACCATCAAAATATTGACCTGAACCAAATGTTCCAATAAAATGATCGTTGTCTCTACCTATATCTCCTGTTTCATTTTGAGTTGGATTTGTGTCTGTTGCAAATGAAGTTTCTTCTGTGCCATTGATATACATTCTCATTCTATCTCCAGCAGTACTGTCTGTTGTATCTAATCTGCAAACTAAATGATACCAAGCAGAAACATCTCTAAACTTTCTATTAGTTTTTAATACACCTTTATTTGATCCATCTTCATTATCAAAAACCCATTCAAGTTGGTCGTCTGTTCCAAACTTTATATAATCGTCCATTCCACTATCATAACAACAAAAAAGTCTTTGAGCAGTACCTAGTGTTGATCTTTTAAACCACATTGAAAATGTCCATTTGTTTAATGTACCATCGCTAGAAAAATCTAAATCTAGTTTTGGACTATCGCCATCATTATATCTAACTGAGTTGGCTACATCATATCCTGTTGCAGCTGTTGCTGTTGCTACATTACCTGATAAAATTAAAGGCATGTTAAGATCCTAATACTGGGAACTCTCCCAATGGTCTTTCCATAACTTTTGGATCCCCTTCATCAGCTGTATTTACATAAGTGTATAAAGTTTCCAATGCTGGAGTATCGTTTGCATTAGTTATAGATGTTTCCATAGCTGCTTGTTTAGAACGAATACCATTTCTCCATGTTGTAATATTACTAGGTATTGCCGTTGATTTTTCAGACTTACGTGTTACGTACCAATCGGTTTGTGATAATAATGTATTAGCTTGTGCTTTAACATTTTTAATTAAAATTGTTTTTAAACCTTCATAAGCAACAGTATTTGTATCAGCACCATCTGGTGCATCACCATCATCAATTTCTTTTTGAGTCCATTTAGTATCTGCATGTTTTTTAGCAGTTGCGCTACCATAGCTTGCTGTAATTTTTCCACCAGCAAAAGCAAATGATTGATTGGTATTGATATACCATTTCTCATCTTTTTTATTAGAATTATCAAATTCTACTTCATAAATTCCAATAGCTTCTAGTTCAGACTTGCTCCATAATTCAAATATTTTTCTTGAATAACGAACATCACCAATAACTAAACCTTTTGGTTTATTTATAAGTTTTGTAATTGATCCTGATTCTACTAATCCCCACATATTATCTCCTATTAACTCTCAGCTAAATTTAATGTTCTACCTACTTCTTGCCAAACTGCTCCATTATATCTAAATACATGAATGTCAGTTTTACCATCTGTTGCTGTCTCCGTTGCTTCTGTTGAAGCGGCGAATTCAAAAACGGTGTTCCAACCAATACTATGAGAACCATTGTAATTAATTTCTATACAAATAAATGCTCCTTCAACTGCATTACTTGGTGCAGAGAAAGTTGTATTTTCTGTTGTAACATGAACTGCGTTTGGTTTAGCAGAGGCGTCCCACGCCACAGCGTTCGATGATGATGTTAATGCTCCTTGAGCTACATTAGCGGCAGCACTAAAAGTAGCTATACCGCCCGCTGACATGTCTAAGGTTAAAGATGTAACTGCTGATCCACCATCATCACCTTTAAATATAATATCTTTATCTTGTACACCTGCGGTTATTACCGCGTCGCTAGAACTATTTGTAAATGATAATATTGTTGTACCACCATCTTTAATATTAACATCAGCACCATCAGCGTCCAAATTAATATCAGCAGCGGCATCAACAGTTAAATTATTTGCTGAAATAGTTAAATCAGTGCCATCACCTTCAATTTTTTCACTTGCTCCACCAAATTGAATTCCAACGTTATTTGGAATTACAACATCTGCTACCGCAGTTAAATTAATATTATTTCCAGCAATAGTTAAATCTGTACCGTCACCTTCAATTTTTTCACCATCATCACCGAAAGTTAATCCAATGTTCGCAGGAACATTTATGTCACCATTTGATCCAACTGTAATAGATAAATCAGTTCCATCAGATTCTATTTTTTCTGCAGTTGCAAAAGTTAAACCTACTCCTGATGGTATATTAACATCTGCCACCGCAGTTAAATTAATATTATTACCAGCAATGGTTAAATCTGTTCCATCTCCTTCAATTTTTTCGCCATCATCACCAAAAGTTAAACCTATATCTGCAGGAATATTTATGTCACCACTCGAACCAACTGCAAAAGTTATGTCTGTACCATCACCTGAAATACTTTCTTCAGCGGCTCCTAACATAATCTTTTTGCCTGAAGCAACTTTAAATGCTGAAACGTCACCATCAAATCTTGCAACCTCTGTAGAAGAACCACCATCATTAACTTTAAATATTAAATCTTTATCTGATGTTGCAGTTTCTATTATAAAATCAGTAGAGCTGTTTGTAAACGTAGCGATAGTTGTACCAGCATCTTTAAAGAAAACATCTCCACCATCTGCATCAAGAACAATATCTGTTGTTGCATCAAGTGTAATTGTAGATCCTGAATCTATTTCTGCAATTACAGGAGTAGTTAAAGTTTTATTTGTTAAAGTATCTGTTGAAACTAATGATACTAAAGTTGAACTAGCACCAGCTGGTAAAGTTAAAGTATTTGTAACACTAGCCGAGTGAGGTTGTGCAATAACAATTTGGCCATGACTATTTTGCTCACAGTTAAATTGAATAGCACCTGAATTAGTATCACCTAAAACAGTTACATGTCCTGTGCCTTTTGCACTTATATTAAAATCAATATTAGAGTCACCACCAGTAGCTTTTATAGATGGTGGATTACCTGTTGCAGCATTTGTAATATCAAATTGGTTAACTGCTGAACCTGTTGTTTGAAATATAATTTGTTCATTACCATTTTCATCTGCTATAAAATGTGCATCATCTATTAAAATGTTTGCAGAGTTAGTATCTAAATCACCACCTAATTGAGGTGAAGTATCTTCTACTACATTTGCTATTGCACCTGATGTAGCAAGCCCTGCTACTAAAGTTGATCTTGTAATTTTTTTAAGTCCACCACCTGAAGTATCTACTGCTATAAAAACATCATCACTTGCAACTGTAGATATTTCAGACAAACTACCAGCGGCAATTGAATTAAAGTTTGTACCATCTGCAACTAATAAGTTACCCGCAGTATTTGTACCCATAGTAATGTCATCACCAGATACTGTAAGATCACCCGATACAATTACATTACCACTAAATGTAGCTTTACCAGCATCAGACATATCAAAAGTTAAAGGAGTGATAGTTGAACCACCATCATTACCTTTAATTGAAAAATCTGCATCAGAAACTTTTGTCTCTAATATAACATTGCTTGATGAATTATGAATACGAGCCATTTCAGTGCCATCATCTTCATAAATAATACCACTTGCAGCTGTACCTGCGTCTAATGTAATACCACCAGCAGATTCTAAATTAATAGAATCAACTGCTGTACCGTCTGATACAATGTCTAAATCACCATCTGCATTAGATCCAATTGTTAAACCTGTATCTCTAAAAGTTAATTTGTTTGCACCATTTAAAGTTAACCCTGTGCCATCTGTGTGTGTTAAAGTTGTATCTGAATCTGCACCAAAACTTAATACAGCAGAGTCACTTAATAATTTAACATCATCACCAAGAACAGCATCTTTTGCTACAGATAATCCACCATCAGTTTGTAATGATCCATCTGTTGTAGACGTTGCTTCAGTAGTATCATCTGTTTTTACAATACCACTAGCTGTTACTGTTGTAGCAGTTAAAGCTTGTGCAGCAATCGTGCTACCTGCTTGTGCAGTAAAAGTATTTGCGGTAAATTGAAAATCATCAGCTCCTGCAATTCTAATATCTATTTGGTCATCTGTATCTGCTGTAATACTTGTATCAGCATCAGCATCTAAAATTAATTCGTTACCATCTAAGTCGTGATCTCCAGTAGATGCAATACCTGTATCAACTAAATTTGGATTAGTTGCATGATCAGCTGTTGCATAAACAAGTTTAGTTCCTTTATCTGTTGCTGCAAAAGTAACTGAACTTCCTGATCCAGAAGCGTATTTGAATTGAACTGTATAAGCACCAGACGTACCATTAACTAAAACATAAAGTTGTTGAACATCTAAAGGAATTGTTACAATTTGGTTTCCAGTAATTGTTCCAGTAAATTTTATAATTCTATGTGCAAGAACAGCACCTGCTGATCCATCAGAAACTGATAATGTTGTTGTATCGGCTGAACCTGCTATGTCTTGTTCAATATAACCACCAGATATTTGTTCTACAATTTGTAAATTAGTATTGGTTGTTGTTCCCCATGTACCGGCATTCTCGCCGGTTGTCATTAGTTCTGTACCAAGACCTGTAAAACTTGATGCCATAATTTATCTCCTATGCGCTCCCTACAAACACCTCTACGTCACATGAATCGGTATCTGCAGTTGCTGTTATGTCTACTAAATCATTTAATGATACTGTTAATGCAGAACCTCCTGCATGCATTGTATCTACAACTCCACCACTATTGTCACCTGGATATATAAACGAGTGGCCAGCGTCTACTTTAATTGCAAACTCTGTACTGTCTTCATCTCTAAATGTTAATGTAATGTGGTTAGTTGAATCTAAATTTGTAATTCTAATATATCTAACATCGTCTTCGTCAAACTGACCTGCTAAATAACTTTTTGATAAATCTGTTGAAGAGGCTGTAGCAAAACCTAACAACCCTGTTTCTGTTGTTGATATTGTAACTATTCTTTTAACAATTTCATTAACACTTGAAATATCTAATGATCTTTCGCCATTATAACTATTGTTGTTTAGTGTGATTTCTTCTATTACTTTTACTGTTAATGTTGCCATATTTTATTCCTTACGGTGTCTGAGCAGGGACCGGTATACGAGGTTCTCCATCTGTATAATCGTCTCTTCTTCTTCTACCTAATTGTTCCCCACCAAACTTTTGTATTTCAGTTTGATATTTTTGTTCGTATAATTGTAGCATATCCATTGGACCTTTTAAATAGCTAAATGCTTCTACCAAGCATGCATATAAAAGTCCATTTCCAAAATTTAGACTTAAATAAGTTGTGGTATTTGTTGAGCTTAATCCTAAAGGTCTAGCGTTATAATGCATCTTATACATAAATGCTGAACTAGGAGTAGGTACAATTGTAACTCTCCCTGACGAAGCTGCGCCGCTTCCTGTGGCTCCCCCAGACATTGCATAATATTTTGGAGTTCCAGTAGTGGTTTCTGCCGCATCATATTCTCTTAAAAAACTAATATCTTTTTTTTCTAACCAACTATTAGCACCTGTTGCTGCAGTTGTTGATGTATAAACCTGTAGACCTCGTACAAATAAAGTGCCTGCTGGTGCATTAATATTATCTTTTGAAGCAACTAAATTTCCAATTATTTCTTTTCTATCTGCATCAATTGGTGCATCTCTTTGAATTCTAAGTTCTGAATTATCTATAAATTGATCGGTAATAGTGCTGGATAATACAGAAGTACCGACTTCAGTATAATTACCAATTGCTGTTGTAAGTGTTGAATAAGTAAATCCTGCCATATTATGCCGTTAGAGTTGCTGGACCTGCCGAGCAATTCTCTCCTCCTCCTGATACCCCTCCACTTGTAGCAGTGTTTGTATCTACAGTAAAGTGATAGAAATCATCTGTATTTGTAATATCCCCACTAGAATCTCTTTTGCCAACTGTAATCGAGTAGCCAGCAGATTTTGCAACATTAGATCCAGTAATACCATCAAAATTTTGTGGGTCCTTAAATGTTTTTGAAGTAGAAAGTGCACCTCTAAATCTTACTGTATCACCTGTAGATCTACCATGACTTTTTTCTGTTACATTTATTATACCAGAACTAGCTGCAATAGTTTCAAAAGGATTTGGTCCTAATATTGCAATAACTTCATTTTCAGTTCTATCTGGTCTTGCATTCATTAAACCTTGTTCTTCTCCATGTTTAGCTCTAATTTCTAGTTGTGGGTGTTTAGATTCAAATTCTGATCTATGAACTAAAGAACCATTCCATTCTCTCATCATTTGATCATATGGAAACTCCATTCCTGATCTGTCTGATATTGCTTTTGAATATTTTCCTCTTGCCATTATGATCCTGGGTAATAAACTTTTGGTGTTATGTGAACACTAGTAGAAGAGCCGTCTTCTGATAATGCTCTAGCTAATTCATCTTCATATAACATTTTCGTTTGTTGAACTAACTGTGGGTTAAATTTTTGTGCTAAATAAAAAGCTAAACCTGAAACCATACAAGGTACAAATCTAAATGGTACATCTGTTGCATCTGTATATGTTGAGTCTGCATCTTGTATTCTTTTTACATAATAAAAATGTAAATCTTTAGATGCGTTCGATGAGTCAGCTGTTGGATAAACTGTAATTGTAGTTTTATCTACAAATCTTTGTACAAAATATTTTGATGGTGTCCCTTTAGATAATTTATTTGATAATGCAGAATAAGTTGATCTATCAATTTTTGTTAAAGCAGAATCTGCTTGATCTGTTGCAGTTCTATCTGTTCTTAAAGTTGCTTCAAGAATATCTGCAACTCCATAAACATTTGATGTTGCATTTGTGCTAGAACTTGTTCCATCTCCACTTGCTCTGTAAAAAGTATATTCAGTTTGACCTTCAATTAAATCAATATTTGATTCAGCTACTTCCCAATAGTGCAGACCTCTATTGCCCCATTCTTGAAACATTATGTTTAAAGAACGTCTTGCCGTTTTTAATTGATATCCAGAAGTTACTTGTGAACCTATTCGCTCGTATGCCTCTGCTATTAAATCATCTACAGCAAAAGTTTTGTCAAAAGTAACTGTGCCGGAAGTTGTATTGGCCATCAGTTACCTCCCTAATACGATTTTCTTAACTCTAATACTATTGTGTAATGATCATGAGCTGTATGACCATGTGTCGTCAAATCAATATCACCGGTAATTCCACTACCAGCATTATTTTTAATTCCACCAAATGATCTATAATCCCAATGTCCTGAAACATTACCTGCTGCTGCACTTCCACCTAGAACTAAACCTACAACATTTGAAGTTGCATCAAATTCTAATGCTGCTCTTAATCCTCCAACATCGTACCAAACTTGATCTATTGTAACTCTAGAACAAGCAGCTGAATCAGCTGATCGTGCGTTTAAAGCTGATACATCAACTTTTTTTACTGAGCTTTCTCCAGTTCCATCTGAAATATTAGTAAGTTTAATTACTGCTCTTTTATCTGTGTCAATTATTGTTTGACTTGTTACTGCGTCCGCCATTTTTTTCTCCTGTTAGAGAACGGGGCTAAAGCCCCGCTCCAATTAAAGTTAATTATTACTGATCTGCAAATGCAGGTACGTCTACACCTTCTTGGTAACCCCAAATATAATAATTTGTGCTATCTTTAGCCAAAATATTAATTTCAAATAAACCAAAATCTGTAAAAGTTATTTTTGAGTTAGAGTTTCCATCAGAATAAACTGATACGTTGTCAGCATTTGAATCTAAGTGAACAACTCCACCAATGAAGAAATTACTATTTCCTGGTGTTATTATAATTAAATTTTCTGCTTCTTCCGCAGCACCACCATAAATAAATTTAAAGTGTGAGCCAGCAACTGGTGCAGGTAATGTAATTGTTCTATTACCCCCAAGTGCAGGAACTACAAGAGTTCTTCCACTATGTGTTGCGTTAGTAAGTGTTTTATCTTCATCTCCTAATGCAACGGGTCCGTCACCTAAAGTGATGATTTCAGTAATTGCTCCAGTAGTAGAGTTTTTACTGATTGTTTTAAAAGTATCTTCAGATCTTATTGGACCTGAAAAAGTTGTTTTAGCCATAATATTCCTCCTAGAATATTTTAAATGTAGTCCCTAGGGGCATGTCGACTATACACGTCTACATTTAATTTATTTTAATTTGTATAGTGTGATAAATATACAATAGTTTTTAATAGAGTGCAAGAGAGCCTGTAATGTGGATTGAATTTTTTCCAACGATGTAGCTTTTTATTAAGTAGCTACAGAAACTTGTGGGGCTGCATCATCAACCTTGTTGTCAAGGTGGGCTTTTTTAGCCTCAGCCATTTTAATATGATTAATTACTTCTCGAACTTTATGATCGATTCTAACCATATTGAGAGTATACTTACCCTCGTTAAGATGCTCCTGCTCCCATTCTAGTTCCAGACCCCTTTTCTGTTTGTAAAGGTCCTGTAGATGTGCTTGCACCATTTATAACCTCCTCATAGGTTATTCTATTTACTCTTGGATCCATCATTTCTCCAAGATGTTCCCACTTTATATCATTTTTTCCCAATCTGTCAATGATTGCATCTTCAATATCTAATGGACTATCTATGCAAGTTATAACAAAATCTGCATGATATTTATAAGCATTTATTTGTATTCTGAAGTTTTTAGGGTGCATTTTTTCTTTCTATTCTTCAATTGTGGCGGAACTATGTCCCGCCACAAAATATAATGATTACGCTCCCGGTGATCCGAAAATACCTCTCCAGTCAGAGAACCCAAATGAGTATCTCTCTCTAGCTTTGTATCTTACGTTACCAGTTGTAAAGTCACCTTCCATAGCTGTTTTCATCGGCGCTCTAACAAAGTGTTTTAGACCGTTAGGCACGTCTGTTTTAATGAAAAACGCATCTGTATCAGTTAAGTAATGATTCACAGTATAACCTTGTGGTATCATTCCTTTTGACACAACTGCATTGATATCATTATCAGCTGTTCCAGTTCTACCTGCAGACTTCATAAGTCTTTCAGCAGTAAATTGAAGCGCAGAAGGAATAATTAACTTAGTTCCTTGTGCTGCAATTTTAAGACCTCTCTCGTCAGTCATTGCTGCAATATCTATTAAAGCTTGCTCCAATGATGTTTCGTTAAGGTCTGCTGCAGTAGATAACTCATTCTGCTCCGTTCCAGCTGCAATTGGGTGGTCAGTAGCACAAAGCTCCTTACCGTCTCCACCTGCAGAAGATGAACTGAACGCGTTGTTTAACACATTAGCAGCTTTCACTTGTTTAGTGTTAGCCATTGATCTTGCAAGAGCTTTTGTGTATCTAGAAGCAAGTCTATCGTAAAGATTATCTTCGATAGCTTCTTCAGTGATCGCAAATGCCAAAGCAAGTGTTTCATGTGTGTAACGAGATGTGTAAGTTTCTTGTGCATTATCAAATGAAACTGAAGTTCCTTCAGCTTTGATTGGTGCATTTGCGAAACCAGATAACATTACTTCTTCTTCAAAAGCTCTGTCACTGTTTTCAGTGTCAAAAATCTCAGCATGCTCGTTAGCATAGTTTTTGTATTCCAAGCCGAATAGTGCATTCAAACCTGGCTCTAGTTCTTTAACTAGCTGTCCTCTTGATATAGCCATATTTTATTCTCCTATTCTGCTATTATACGCCAGTTGCGGTCATATAGAAATGTTCGTTAATGATCACTTTAAAGTTACAATTAGCAGATGTTAAATCGCTATTGTCAGGATCATCAGAAATTCCGATAATTCGCAAGTTGGCTGTTGTTGTTGATTGAGTGTCCGTAATTTCAGTTTTAGAAACGAAATGCGGAGTTACACCTGCTCCAACAGCAACATCAGCGTTTGTGAAAACGTCTAATTGTTGAGTTGCGCCAGATGCATCCGATTGCACTTCATAAACTTGATGCGGATCGTCAGTAATAAACGCCTTGATATCAGTAGCTGCGTTTGAAGCAACTAGGTGATTAGCAAAGGTTGGTTTACTTGTTGAAGCGTCTGTGAAAAACACACCCTGACAAGAGCCTAAAAGAACTCCGTTATCAGTAGCTGCGCCTATTCCAACTGTTCCTGCTGCCAAAGCAACCATAAGGTCGTTTTGAGCAAAAGCTGAGGCACATGCTGCTACTTCGTATTCAGTAGCTGCGTTGTTATCAGGTGACCCTCCAATTTTGCCTAGGGGTCTTAGTCCGAAGGCTGCGTCTTGGTTTGCCATATTTATCTCCTTTGTTCATCAAAGATGAACGATTAATTTAATTCGTTGGCAAAAATTACTAAAAAATTATTAGTTCTTTTTTGTACCACCGAAGGTTACACGAGTCTGTCGATCATTATTAATCGGCATACCTGGATGCTGTTCCTTCATGAGATCGTTATCTACTGCTTCGTCTCTTGCTTTTGTGAGTTTATTAAAATATTCCTCACGCGATTTAACGAGCTCTGTCGATATCCTAGCCAGCAATAGGCCGCCAACTCCGATCACTCCCTTGTATTTTCCATCGTTAATAGTTGGATAATCTGTTTCTGGATATTCGTCAGCTCTTACTAATTCATATCCTGATCTTAATTTACCTGCCATGTTCTTTGTATCATCAAAGCCCATAGTCTCGGCTCTTATCCACCTATGATGGTAACCATCTGGTGCAGGGGGTGCATCTAAAGATGATGGTGGAGTCCAAACAGTTTTTTTAGCTGTCTTAGCTCTTGTTTGACTCGCACGGGAAGTTTTTATTTTATCGTTTGTCATATGCTTATGCCTCCTTCGTGATTTTTAATTGTTTCGCATACTCTTCTAATGGCACTCCTAATTTTTTAGCAATTGCTACTTGTGATGAAGTGAGTCTCACTGTGTTGCGACCGGGTTTTACACTCCGCGTAGCTGACGCTACAGTTTGAGTAGGTTTAGTCGTTTCCTTTGCTTCAGTTTTAGCAAATTTGTGTGGAAAGTCAAGTTTCATTCTACGATCTACTTCAGCATAGTATTCGTCTGAATTAGGATCAAAACCTTCTTCCTTAGTTAGTTTTTCATGTAAATCAAATGCAGTATATGTCATTGCACTATCTTGTCCAAACCAAGGGTTTTGTTCTGCCCACTCTTCCGCTTTTGGATCAGGTGTTGCTTGAGGTGCTACAGCTTGATCTAATGATGGAGTTGGCTGTTTAACTTGTTGCATTTCAACAGCTGCTCGTTGCTTCATTCCAGCAACGCGAGCTTCTTCAACACCTAGTTTAGCTATTTCTTTTTGAGCATCAACTTCAGTTTTAATATCTCCAGCTTCTCTAGCTGCTGCTAATTTAGCTTGTGCTGCTTGTAATCCTGCAGTAACTTTACTCTCCATTGCGTTTACATAACTAGGTTCTAAATTAGATACTCTTGTTTTTAATTTAGTAGATTCATCTTGAACACCTTTAGCGTATTCTAAAGCAGCTTCTCTTTGTCTTTCTGCTTCACGCCATTTTTTAGTTAGTTTAGCAATTCTTTTTTTAACGCCTTCACTATATTGTTCTAGTTCTTCTTTTGGTTTTTCTTCTACTTTTTCTTCTTGTTTCGTTGTTTCTTGTTCTTTGTTGTTCGAATCATCTCGAACATCCAACTGCTCATCAGATTTCTCAGATGTGTCAGCGGACTTAGTATTGTCTTCAACATTTTCAACCTCTACTTTCTCTTCTTCTACTTGTTTTACTTTTTCTTCTTCTAATTCCACTTCTGCACCGGGACCCGATGTATCAATGTCAACTAGATCTTGTTTGTCATCTTCTGGCATAGTTATCTCCTTCTATGTTATATATTATGCAGCACGGATTCTGGACTATTTATTGTACCCAAAACCTCGTCGTCGTTTAATAAACGGACTTCTCCGCCTTCTATTGGTAATCTAGACCCTGCATAACGAGCAAAGATTACCCAGTCTCCTTTTTTGCACCAAGCACCTGTAGGAAATTTTTCCTTATCGTAATATGCTAATGGTCCAACTTTTAAAACGTAGCCACAGTTTGTAGCAATACGTAATTTTTCTAATGATTCTTGTGCAATAATTATTCCACCTTTAGTTTTTTCTTTTGGTGTAAAAGGTAAAACTAAAAGTCTCCAACCTGATGGTTCAGGTAATTGTTCTTTTTGTTTTTGTATATTTTCTGGATTTAAAGGTTCTGGTTCACCTTTAGCTTCTTCTTTGTATTTTTCTTGAAGGGCGTTCCTATGTTTTGGAATTTCCTTTTCCGATGTCGATAACGTTTCCTTGCTCATCTTTTTGCTCCTTTTCTTCTAGCAGGTTAGAGATTTCCTGTAATAGATATTGATATGTTCTCGCTTGTCCTAACATATACTGGTATTTTTCCATATTGTCAACACCACCACTGATCATAGCATCACCAACTCTCTGTAAATTTTCCCTCATCATTTTTTGTATTTTAGCTACAACTACTAACGGATCCATCATAATTCCTCCTGCATATTTAATTGTTGCTTGTGTTTTTTTCCAACAACTTCTCCTTGCCAATCGTTACTAACATGTGTTGGTTTTGTATCATTTAACCAATGTTGAATTGATATAAAAGCTCCTCCATTTTTTGAAGAAACACCTCCATGCCAATCATTTGGTTTAACTCTTATTGTTTGATAAGAACAAAAAGGTATTTTATTTTTTTCTTTTAATGCCATATCACTATCAATAATTGTTTTTCCAGAATGAGTAAATTTCATTCCGTATAAAAACAATTCAAAACTATCAATATTTGGATGTGTGTGTTCTGGAATATTTATATTTGGTTCACATATAAATAATTGAACTTGAAAATTATTTTCTCTATATAAAGTTAGCCCACTAATTCCATCAATAAACATTAAAGGATTACTAGAAGGAACACAAAAATTTATTGTTGGTTGTTTAGAAAGATATGAAATTTTAAAATTTTCTAATTCATCCATTATAATGTTGTTCCTTTCTCTGGTTCAAAATCATCTAGCACATCTAGTTTTTCTCTAGCATTAGCTATCTTTTCTATTTGTTTATTTACTTCTTCTAAATGTTGTGGATGCTCACCTATACCTACAGAATTTTCTAAGTATATATTTGCTATTGCGTCTGCTTCAGCTATTTCAGCTTCGTATTTAGCTCTTAGCGCGTCTAGTATTGCCCTTCGCATTTCTGATAGACTCCTTTCCTTTTTTAAAAATAGCAGCGACTTGTGATTTACCCATAACTTTGGCACGCTGTTCTCCAACAGTTAATATTTGTATTTTTCGAGCAAAAGGTTTACTAACTCGTTTTACTTTTGCAACAGTTGCTCTTGCATCTGCAGGGGTTGCAAATTTAATACCAACCGTGTCTTTTGGGTTTTCGTCTGTGTATAATCTTCTACCAGACCCTTTAGGTTTTTTACCCGTTCCTTTTTTTGGATCCGCCACGTAAAGCTCCTTGTAACATTTTTCTTTGTTTAGTATGGGCTTTAACTGCTTTACCCAATCCTGTAATCACTTTTTTTATTTTTTTCTTACTGTTATTTTTTAACATTTCCATCTCCTTCTAGCTTGACGGATTCGTGAGTTAGGATCGTTACGAGTTTTTGCTGATGACCTTTTTAATTGTCCTAATGATCTAGCGCAGTATGATTTTCTGCGATTTGCAGCTTTTGACCCTTTCTTCACTTTTCCAGTCACGGCTGTTTTTAGTTTACTTCCAGGATTTGCAGCCCTGTAAGCTTTTACACCTTTCGCTGTCATTCCAGCTCCAGATTTTGTTGGTCTATAGTTTGCACCCTTACCTGTAGTGGTTTTTCTTATAGGGTTTTCTTGTCGTCTCATTAAACCATTCCTTTATAATATTTTTTCAAACTTGGGTTACCAAATGTCTTTCCATCCACATCTAATTTCATAAAACTTCCCATGTAGCCACCAGCCATTGCTTTTTTTCTTTTTGTAAATGTTGGAACGTTTGTAGGTTTGCCGCCTGGATTACCTGCAGCTCTCTTTCGTTTGACAGCACTCGCCTTTTGCGAGCTTGTCATCCGTGTGGCTTTTGCAAGTGGTACGCATTTTGGATACTTTCGCTTGGAACCAGAAGCTGATTTTCTTCCACAAGGTTGATACTTGCCATCTTTCTTTGGTGCTCCAATATCTACCCATTTTTGATCTACCCACTTTTTTAAGTCACCCATTATTTAATAATTTTTCCAAATCCTCTTTTAGCAATACCAACGCTTTTATGTGGTCCATATCCATGTTGAAGGTAATGTTCGGCTGCTGAACCGCCATTTTTTTTATTAACTCTTCCACCCTCTGCTTTAAATTTTGGTATTCTTTTATCTCTTACTACTGTGCTTTTATGACCTTCAAATGGACCTGATTTTTTTAAAGGACTTCTTGTATATATAATACGACCGGTTTTTTTATCTCTTCCTTTATTAACATGTCCTGACTCTATGGCCATTTTTAGTTTTTTACCAGTTAATCTAAGAGCACCAGTTTCTGGATCTGTTGGTACGTCTGATATACTGCCACCTTTTTTAGCAGACGCTCTTACTTTACCCTTACAAACTTTAGATGCATACATATTTGCGTAAGCTGAAGGATATACCTTAAACTTTCTTTTTGCTGCTGCTTTTCCTTTGGGACAAAGTTTAGCCATCTTTTTTTACCTTAGGTTTTGATAAATGTTTTGGTCTGCTCTCTAATTCTTTTTTAATTCTTTTTTTATGAAGATGTCTTCTTAACATACCTAATTTTCCTTTGGCTATTTTATAAGTTCTAGGAGTTTCTTCCTTCATTCTTCTTTCAATTTCTTCTTTAACAGAAATTTGTTTTCTTTCAGGGTATTTTCTATTTGCCATTCGTTAACCTATAAATTTTTTAATTTTTTTAGAAGTTTTGTCAGATAGCTCAAACATTTTTTTACTTGGCTTTTCTCCTTTTAAAAGTGTCGAATATGTTTTACCATCATGAGTAAAAGTTTTCTTACCCATTTTTCTAGCAAGTTTAAATTTCGCACCTCTATCAGTTAATTGTTTACTTTTATCTCCTGCTCTAGCTCTTTCACGAGCAGTATATTTTTTCTTAGCTTTATCTTCTTCAGCTTTAGTTCTTGTGTGGTATTCTAATTTACCTTTTGTTTTATCATTTCTAGTTGATTTAAAAGTTTTCTTGTCTTCTTTTTTTGCTTTATCAAACTGCTCGCCAAAAGTTGGAAGAAATTTTTTTCTTAATTTTTGAATAATATTTTTCTTTTTAGGTTTACTCTCTGATTTTTTAGTTTGACCTGTTACACCGCCACCTCTTTTGTATCCTTTAGGAGATACTTGTTGATTGTATAATCTATTTGCCATTATTTATCCTTTTTAGTTGAGAACTTTACCACCAAGCATTTTAGTTTTTCCTGCATAGTCTGCTTTTTTATAAGCTGCACTGTCAGTTATTTTTTTAAGCTCTTTTTGTGTTTTAAGTTTTGAATGCGGGTGTCGTGCACTTTTAGCTACACCACCACTTTGCATAAAGCCCATTTTATTTCTGACTTTAGTTGGTAATTTTTTCAAACCTTTGTTTCCAGCGGGAACAGCTTTTAGTGAACCACCACCTCTTTTAAACACTTTTCTTTGTCCTCGCGGAAGATTGAGAGGTTCTGCTGTGCCTCTTCTTGGATCCATGTACTTTCCTTCCATGGTATTTCTAAGAAAAGTTCTTATTGGTGTTTTTTTCTTATGTTCTTTAGATTGTTTTTTTTTAGTTCCTGTTACACCGCCACCTCTTTTATAACCTTTAGGTGATACTTGTTTATTGTATATTTTATTTGCCATTATTTTTTCTCCTTGTTATTTTTTCTCCTTGTTCATTCCCCCACGGAATATTTGTGTTCCTTTTATACCATAAATCGACGCAACTACAAGTATCCATAAATTTGTAAACCAGCTTGGAAGCTGTGAAAACATGTCAAAGAACAATTTTACCTTGTCCATAGCAGTTGGATCATCTGATATAACCGCCCAAGCCAGCACTACGATCGGCATGCTTAAAATTATCAAAACTGCCTCGTCTTTCCAGTCCGATTGTCTGGCTTCTAATAATTTGCCCTGGTATTGCTCCTCGCCGGAGGCCATACGAGCTGCGTGCATGTGTTGTGCGTCCGCCATTGCCATTTTTGTTTCTTGTTTTTTCTTATAAATGTGCGTGCCTGCGTTTAACGCTAATTTAATTGCTGAAAACCACATAATTAATTCCCTTTCCTAATAATTGACATTTGATTTGGTATTTTATCGCTAGATGGTAGTGTTTTACCTAAAATTGTTTTTTGAATTGACGTATCTGCACGCAATTCTGCTAACTCTTCGTTCTGATCTAGTTTTTCTTCGACGTTTGCTTGGTTCATCATAGCTTTCATTCGATCTAGGTTCATTTTATCTTCACCTTCCTTCTCTTTTCTAGCATTATCTTTAGCTTGAAGGTCTAATTCTCTTGCTTTTAACTTAGCGATAGGGTCATTACCAAAATCTCCAGTAATTTTCTTCTCTTCTTTAGCAAATTCTTCCATCATTTCCGCAATCAACACTGCTTTTCTTGATTCTATCTTCTGTTGTAGCATTTGAACTTGATTTTGTAGGTTAGGATTCTGCATCATTGCTTGTTGGTTTTGTAACATTGGTATCATTTGTTGTAATTGTTGTAACTCTTCTCTAAATTCTAATTCAATTTGCTCTTGTGCCATCAAACTTATGTGTTCAAGTATATTTTTTTCTAACGCACCATTAACCATTGGTGCATTTTTTACCATATTCGTATTCATGAAGTTTAAGTGAGCTGTAATGTGTGCTCTATGGTCTTGTCCAGGAAAAGCTTGAAACGGTTTTCCAGCTAATGCATCAATATGTTCTAACGCTGGGTCTTTTGGTGTTGGTTTTGGTGGTCTCATTAATATTAAATCAATATCTTTTACCCCCAATGCCTCATACATATTACGATAAACTTCGTATTGGTTATGTATCTGAGGGTTAGAGGCAGCCAGTTGCATCTCCGTTTGAGCTAAAGATATTCTTTGAGTCTGACTGAAGATATTTGGATCTGCAACTGGTAAGATGTCAACACGGTCGTCAAAATCAGTTTGTTTAATTTGATTTTGTCCACCAATAACATCATAGGGGTAAACTGGAGGTAAGTATAATTTAAATACTCTAGCTAAAATTGTAAATTCTTTTTTCATTGCAGCATACATTCTTTTATGAATCGCAGACATTACTCTCGATCCTCTTTCCAACATAGCCACTGTCGTGCCCACTGCTGCTTGTTGGTTCCCGTCTCCTACTTGCAGGTCCGCAATTGATGCGAATCTTTGTCCTGCAGTTACCACGACACCCATAAGTTGTAATAAAGTTTGAGATGGTTCTTTAAACGGCAAAGTCATAAATGCATCTTTCAAGTTTCCACCTGGTGCATCTACATCTCTAAATTCTCCTGGTTGTATCGACTGCGCTTCATCTCTCATTTTGATTCCACGCATTTTAAATCCTGCTGGTAAGTTTGATAACGTTCCTGCATCTAATAGTTGTCTTAGTGCTGCTGTTGCTGTTCTTGATAATCCTCCGATCATGTGGGTTAAACCAAAACCATAAAAACCTAGTCCTGGTAAAAATTTAAAGTGAACAAAATAATTAATTTTATTTTTTTGTGTATTTCCTATTTCATAGTTTCTTCTAATTGATAAAACTTTTCTTGTACCTTCTTCAACAGTTACAATGTATGGAATTTTAATTCCTGTTGGCTCGCCATCTTCGCCAGAATCTTCAAAACCTTCAAGATCTAAATCGACGTGACATTCAAGAAGTGTATACATTCTTTGATCCCTGCCTCTCGATGTTCCATCCAATTCTCTCTCTGCTCTTTCAGAAGATGTTTCATCCATGTATGATGGGTTAATTTCTATGTCTCTATAAAATCCACCGACTTGTTGTTTTCGTAATTCGTTTTCTGACATACGAACTCTGTGTATAATAGATTCGCAATCATCTAATGATGTTGCTGTATAAGGTACAACAATATCATCTGCTGGTACAAATTTTGAAACTGCTCTTTGCATAATTTCATCGTAGTAAACTTTTTTAAATGATGAACCTGCAAGTGGTAAATAAAATAACATTTGATCAAACTCTGCTTCGTACTCTGGCATCTCTGACATGATTTGATAATTCATAAATTCTTTTACTCTTTGTGATTGTGCTTCTTTGTCAGGTGTCGGCATACCTATGATTTGAGTTCTAACTGGACCTTCCGCTGGTAATAATTCTTTATAAGCTAAAGCTTGAAACTGTGTTACAGCTTCAGCGAGAACCGGGTGCGTTGCACCTGATGCTCCTTTGAATGGTTCTGTTCGATCATCATAATTAAAACCTAACAGTTCTAAACCTTGTGTATAAGTTCTTTCCCAATCTTTTCTTGAAGATTTGTAATCTGTATAATTTTCAAACATTTTACTGCCTAATGGATCTAATACATCATCAGGTAATAGTTCAGCTAAGTTTGCAAAGTGTCCTTCGTCTTCACCAGGACTTCCAGCTTTTGGATCAAAGTCTATATCAACACTACCGTCTTCGTTTTGTTGAACTTCAACTGGACCTTTTTCTTCTGGTTGTTGTTCTAGTTCAACTTGTATATCTTCTTCGCTCGGTACGTTAACTTCTTTTCTTACCTCGTTGGGTAAGGCTTTGTCGATTTCTGCCATTTTACTTCCAACCTTTTTTAGCTAGTTTTGGTTTACCTGTAATTAATCCACCTTTAGCATTTTCAGAAACAATTTTTGCAGAAACTCTAGGATTCATAGGTTTTCCACTTGGTGTTTCAAAACTAGAGGGTATGTTGTCTTTTTGATTTTGAAATGTCTTAGATTGTTTAAATTCTTTTTTAGCAATATCTAATGCTTTTTTTGCGGAATCGGTTTTTACTTTTGTATCTCTTTTATAAGAGTTGCCAGTTACTTTTTTGCCAAATTGAAAAAAATTTGGTTCTTTGCTTTTAACTCTAACAGTAAATGTTTTTAATTTACCTGCTCCACCTTTGTGACCTGTTTTATCTAACGATTCAGCTAGAGGATCTAATTTAACAATTTTATCTTCTAATTTTTTGTCTGCCATTTATTTTTTCCGGTTTGTTTATTTTCTCCAGTTTTACTGTCTTAACAGTATTATTCTTAATATTCAAGCCTTGTGGGTTAGGACCTGATTTAGGTGGTGGTCCAAATTTTTTACCTTTAATCATCAGTAATAAGTTCTTTTAGTTTTTATAATCTTTTCATCTTTGTAGTCTTCAGGATGTGGTATCAACCCTCCCTGTCTAAATCGCATTACGGCTTGTGTCATACTATCGACCAAGTCATCATGATCACCATATGGAAAAGCTGCACATTCCTCAACTACCTCTTCTGCAAACTTTTCTTCAGGAGCCCATATCATACCACTTTCAAACAAAGGTGCAACTGCATTTACTCTTGCATGCTTGTCGTTTCCTTTTGACGGTGTAAAATTAACCACTGGTATACCCATATTCCTTAACTCGTATGTGAGTGGTAATCCTGAAGCTTTTGCTTCAATCAATACAGTTTCTGGATTCCAATAGTCATATTGTTCCTTTGCTATTCTTCGAAGTTCGGGAAACTCGAATCTACCTTTGAGTGCATCGACTAATATCAATTGCTGCGGGCTATCTTCATTCTCACGAAATACACCCCAAGTAGTAATCGCAGAATAATCCGCTGTCTCCTTTTTCATGAATGCTGTATCGTATGATTGTATGACGTGCTCTAAAGGTGGCATACTTTCTTTTTCCCAAACATTCCACCACTCACGTTTTATGATTGCACCTTCTTCTGATGTAGGGTTTTGCATCCACTGCGCATTCCATTTACCAACACTTAAACTGGCTTTAACAGTTTCTAATTCTTTTTTGTCCCAATACTCAGGCCACACTGGTTTATTAGATGGCATGATTGCAGGAAACTCTATTAGCTCCCATTGATCTGACTTTGCTTCTTTTTGATGTTTTAATAATTGTCCTGTTAGATCTTTAACATTCCAACGCGTCATAACACAAACGATAGCTCCACCAGGTTGAAGTCTTTGACGTGGTCCTGATGTATACCATTCGTAAGCTCGCTCTAAAGCTGGTAAGTTCATTGCATCTTGCTCCGAGTGTGGGTCATCTATTATTAATAAATCTGCACCTCTTCCAGTGATCGCTCCGCCAACACCAGATGCAAAGTATTCACCGCCTTGTTCTGTTTCCCATCTACCCGCTGCTTGACTATCTTCTCTCAGCCTTGTCTCAAATATTTTTTTATAGTCCTCTGTATCCATTAATGTTTTAGCTTTACGCCCGAATCTTATTGCTAGTTCTCCGGTGTGGGTAGTTTGAATAATTTTTAGCTTTGGGTTTCTACCGATCATCCAAGCTGGCAGCAAGGAGCTGGCGAACTCTGACTTTGTATGTCTTGGCGGCATATTGACAATCAATCTCTTCAGTTTGCCTTCTGCTATTTGGTTAAATTTTTTTGCAATAATTTTATGGTGGCGACCTTCAATGAACTCTGGCCACATGTGTTTGGCAAATGACAGGAAGTCATCTTTGACTTTGGATATCTTTTTCTTTTCATCAAGCTTGAGAGCCATCTTCATGAAGTCTTTTTTCACATCTGGTGGGAGCTTTTTTATTTTATCTAGATCAATTTGCATTTTGAAAAAAATTTTTTGTAAAATTTTTTGGTTAATGTTTCCAACGATTATTAATGTATTCGGTATTGTCCCAGAAAGCAATAATGATTTTGGGGTCATAAACCCTCCAAATCCGACTATATATACTAACATTTAGTTACATACATAGTAATAAGTAAATAAGGAGCTTCGCACTCTAATCTTTTTGCGGTCGGCTTGGTACCTCTATCGAGATACACGCACAGGTTGTAGGACCAGACATAAAAAAACTCTAGCCGTGTAGCACGGCTAGAGTTGCGAGTAACTTTGTTTATATTCCTTGATTGTTTATGTGGTGAAAAGTTCTTAACATACAAACAACACCAGCAATCGATAACAGAACACCGATTAATCCGTCGCCGTGCATTGCTACAACTACACCTAAGAACGCCATAACAAAGCTAGATAATAAAGCTATTAAAAGTATAATTCTAATCATTTAATAAACTCTATTTTTTTAATACCAATTCCATTTTTATATGGAATAACTTTGTATGGTGTTGGACTTTCAAGCCCTGTTTTTATATGTTCTTTAATGGCATATTTCCAATCAGTAGCCATTTTGTGGTGGTGTCTTTTTTCTTTATCTGTCATTTTATAACCTCGCTTTTTGTTTATATTTATTTTCAATAATTTGAAAATATTAACTTGATTAACATTTTTAAAAATGCTAGTCAATAGGATAATATGAAATAATATGGGAGATAAAACAATGGAAAAAGAAACAATAAGAGAATTCTTATTAAAGGGCGAGAAACAAGGTAGCTTTTTAATAAGTGATATATCCAAGCACGGGCTTGGTGGTGGAATAGTGTCCGAGTTAATATACTATTGGGATATTAACAAATTTTATGACAAGCATAATGAAGAAATATGGGACGAGATCAATGAGATTGGTGGATTAACCGAACTTATTAAAGAAAAAGACGCTAAACTTCAACCAACTTGCGATAGCCATTTTAAGTGTTTTTTAACTTGGTGCGCTGTTGAGTGTGTGGCGTGTAAGATATTAAACGAACGAGAACAAAAAAAATCAGCGTGAGCCGGCAACCCGGCGCGCCAATGCGAAAATTACTAGCCCTGCATAATGAGTGGCTAGTAGCTAATGGCTACACGTTCCACGTGAAAAAAAAAACAAAACTTCACAATTCAAAGCACAAGCGACACGCCACAACCTACACGCGAAATTGCCAAAATCAAAAGCACAGGCGCAGGCGCAAGCTACAAGTCGCTAGCGACTTGTGGCAAGTTTCAAAAAGTTTAGACAAGGAACAAGGGGCGGGATTTTGCAGGAAAATCACTTTTAATAACTTCTAGATTGTAATGATTATAAATTGCAGAAAGTATAATAAATATGACACAAATGAGACTAAAAAATGTCCAAAATAAAACTTGTTTTTTTAAGTACAAAAAGACTTGCAATCAATTTTTAAATCAGTATTAATTATAGGATATTAACATAACAAATAGGAGTATATTAATATGACAAAAAGCACATATCCGACTAAGTATCAGTTGGAACATTTAAAAAAGCGTATCAATTCAGAAATTGACCCGTTAATAGATCAAGCGGAATTAAGCGTCAAATCTATTATTGCGGATCTTACTGAAACCGCAGAATTGAAACTTGCCAAAAAAATAAAAGCTGATGTTGTTATAAAAGAACTAGAAGGCGCTATTGCTGAACTAGAAATAAAACAACGTAAAGCGATGACATTTTTCGGCAAAATTAATAATAGAGAACTTAAAGAGAATTTAAACTATAAGTTTAAAAAATCTGATAGGGACAATTATTATTCACGTGATACTTATGGGTGTGGAATTCAGCCGTCCGATTGTAGAGAACAATTAAGAGAATGGGCGTCTTATTTAGCTAAAAAAGAGGCTGAAAAAACACCAGAAGGCAAAAAAGTTAAAGAACTTGAATTGTATAAACAAAGCGCGATCAATTCAGTTTTTGAGTGTGGTGTACCAGAACAATTAAATATCGTATTAGAGAAGGTTTTAAACGGTGTTGGTATTGTATGGAATAAAACAAAAGCGCTACAATTAGAAAATAAACAATATAATTAATATGATATACTTAATAATAAAAGAGCAAATTTATGAAGGCTTGAACAATAGCTATTTTGTAGTAGATCAAACTGAAGATTTAGACAAAGCTAATGATATATTACAGGGTTATAATCTTATTAATAAAACTAATAAAAATATTTTACACTCGATTATAAAATATGAAAGCCCTTTAGTATTAACAAAAGAAGTCGCTTAAATTAAATGTTGCAATATGGGATATTATAATTTAATATCCCATATTAGAAATTATGAAAGTTAGAGAATATATAAACATACAGAATTATATTGATAGTCGAGAGAATAGACTATTAAATAAAACAGATTTATTGAAAATGGTTGAACCCCAACACTTACAAGATTTTAAAAAATGGAAAGTGAAGGATTTAAGAGATCATTTTGGTATTACACATAAAATTAATGGCAAATATAAAAATATGAGCGGTTGTTGTTTTAAATGTTTTAAACCATTAAGACCAGATTATATTCAATTTGAAAATTATTGTTTAGATTGTTAGTTATGAAATTATACAAATCAAAAAAATTACTGAACATAGATAACAACGCCAAAACAATCAAAGGTCAAAAATACAAATATATGACCGCAATTCTATATCTAGCGCCACAACGGACAAGCGGTTTTAATGTGTGTCCAATGGCAAGCGCAGGGTGTATGGCAAGCTGTTTAAATACAGCAGGGCGCGGGCAAATGAATTCAGTCCAACAAGGGCGTATCAATAAAACTAAATGGTATTTTTTAGAACGTGAAACATTTTTAGATCAGTTAAGAATAGAAATAAAAAGACATATTAAAAGATGTAAATTAAACGGCTTTAAACCCGCAATACGTTTAAATGGAACAAGTGATATAGATTGGAATATACACGGGCTATATGAAGAGTTTAAACAAGTTAAATTTTATGACTACACCAAAATATACAAGCGAGCATTAAAGTATATAAAAAAAGAATATCCGAAAAATTATCATCTTACATATAGCTTAAATGAAGATAACAAGGCGCAAGCGAAATACATATTAAAGCGTGGCGGGAATATTAGCGCTGTTTTTAGAACAAAAAAACTACCTAAAAGATTTTTAAATTACAAAGTATTTAACGGGGATAAATCGGATCTACGTTTTAATGATCCAAAAAATGTTATTGTGGGGTTATATGCTAAGGGGCGGGCGTTAAAAGATCAAACAGGATTTGTGCAAGATGTATAATATATTTTACGACCATTACAAAAAACGAGACGGGACTATATATAGAGACTTAGCATATTATAATCATAAAGAAAGAATTAAAATGTTAAATGAATTTATATTGCATTGTATGGATACAACGGAACGAATTTCAAAAAATAAAAAATTATTTAAAGAATATAAAAGTTTAATTAAAGCTAATAAACAATCAATAAGATTTTATTGTAGGTTAAAAAAATTTTGTAATAAAAATAAACATATTAAAGGATTTGTGCAAGATGTTTAATTTTGTGCGAATATATGGGCTAGTTATATGTCATTAAATACTCGAGAAAAAATAACTAGTCCATTTAAAACTAACAAACGACAAGCTCAAGCGACAAGCGAGCGAGCAGAAGAGATAATATGAATTATAAATTTAATGAAGATCAAATAAATATAATACAACATTGTTTAGATATTCAAGAAGAAATTTTGTCAAAAAATAAATCAAATAGAGAATATTATGACGCAGATTTAAGAAGATTAAAAGAATGTAAAAATATTATAAATCAACAAGCGAACGAGCAGAAGGGATAATATGAAATTGACTGAACAACAACAAAAGCAAATTATGAAAAATAATCCTAATCAACCATTTGATATTTGTTCAAAATGTGGGGGAGTGCAATTATATGGAACAATGAAAGATATTAATGAGATTGATTTTGATTTAATTTGTAATGATTGTATTAATCAACAAGCGAGCGAGCAGAAGGGATAATATGAAACCTAAAGAAAAAAGAGAGCGCAAGCTAAAAGCGTGGATATTAAAATATATTAGAAATTTAAAAAAATTACCTAAACTTCCCAAACCAAATAAAGAAGGTAAAATTGGTATTAAGTGGCTACAAGTTGAAGAGGATATTTATTTAACAGCTAAAGATCAATTTTATGGTGTTTATGGTTATGGTAATGACAGAGATTGGAATGACGGCAAAATGTCTTGGGTTTTTTGGTATGTATGTGATGAAGTAGAGAATTTAATTAATAAGTTAAAACAACAATCGAGCAAGCAGAAGGGATAAGCTATGACACAACGAGATGAAGGACACAATTATAGAGATAGTAAGAATAAGGCTATAGAGCATGAGCGCAAGCAAAAAGAAATAAGAGATAACGCTATAAAATATTTTGATGAATGGTTAGATAACTGTCCTTGCGAATATACAATTACAAAACCCTCTATGAATATTAAAGATAACAAAATTAATATAGAGTTTGATTTTATAAAGCCAAAAGACCTAGCTTAACTTCTCTAAACATGACAAACAATCTTCAATATTTTGAGCTATGGGTGTAATCTTCAAACCACAAGCGACAAGCTCGTTCACTTGTTCACCAAGATACAAGCACAAGCGTTTTTTCTTAACAT
>Ga0208157_1000088_pt1 | contig 60790 bp, 75 predicted proteins | sample 5_EtaG_FD_184077 | JGI IMG/M metagenome (GOLD analysis project Ga0208157, IMG submission 184077) | Marine viral communities from the Subarctic Pacific Ocean - 5_ETSP_OMZ_AT15132 metaG (SPAdes) (version 2) | ecosystem: Environmental > Aquatic > Marine > Oceanic | place: Pacific Ocean | collected...
ATCATATGACTGAAAATAAAATCCTTTGTTAGTATATATTTCAAATTGATTTGGTACAGGGTTATAATTCTTACTTAACATATTTTTTACTCTAATTTTCATAATTCTAATTTTTAATTAATTACTTGTTTTTATTACTTGTTTTTATTACTCTATTTCTATTCCTAGGTGTTCATATATATATTCATCTTCAAACCATAAGAAATCATTTATTTCTGTTTCTGTTGGTGTTCTATCATAAAATAATTCCTCAATCATATATTCTAAATCATCTAGTTTATTATGTTCTCTAATTGTTTCTAATGTATCAACTGCACCACTCCAAGAATTAAAATTTCTTATTGATATTTCTGTTGTATATTTCATGTCTATTTATTTTTAAATTGTTATTATTTATTTTTTAATTAATAATTGCAGTATTGAACGATATCTTTGTGTCCTTGTTCATTATGTGGAAATGCAGTTAAACCTACCCAGATTTGAAATGCGTGTTCATGGTTTGATATTTTTTCTAAATATATTTTATTTGAATAATCACCATTTGGATAATAAGTTTTAATATAAAACCCATCATTATGTTTTTTTAAATTTTGTAATTTATTTAATAATTGATTATCGTTTAAAGATGTAGTAAAGTTTTTCATTTTAGTAATTTTTTAAAGTTATTGTTTGTTTTTAAACCTTTCTACAAAGGTACGATAATAATATAATACGTGTCAAGTATTTTTACATTTATTTGTTAATTAATTACGATTAACAGATTAAAAAAAGTTCTAAATTAATTGATAGGTTTAAATACTTTTATTAGTTTGATTAACAGATTGGTACATCTGTTAGATAATTGTTCAATGTGTTTGGGGGATATGTTATATAAAATGATGGGGGGTTATGTCGTATCTATTAACGTGCAAATTAATATATCTCAATATATAGTTTTCTTTTTGGGGGGATGAATCACACAATTAACAAAGGGAATATATAATAATTATTATTATGTTAAATAGAAAAATAGTTAGTGGTATGTCCCATCGTATTAATAAATAATAGTATACACAATGTCAAACGTATTATATATATATAGATAGTATAGGTGGGGTGTAGGATATTCACTTGGGTATTAAAAATTGAACTAGCAAATATGTATATAATACCCTCCCCAAAAATTTCTAACAAAAAATTTTAACCCAAAAAAAATATTAAATTAACATTCCTTTAACATGTGATTATTATATTCACACTATGAAAATAGAAATATCTAAAATAATTTATATAATGATTATGTTGACTGTTTTTGTTGCAGCAGTTATCTAGGCAGTGCCTGCAGTAAAAGTAATAGACTTTATGTTGAAAAGTCCACTTTTTTGCTTTACTCTCTCAATTGTATCATTTCCCTCTTTACTGATAAGTAAAACAATCCTATCAGCCACCTGTTCCATGTACTCTTTTGTCACACCTAGTGTCATGTAGTCGTGATTTATCAAATTGTTCTCTGCTTGGAAATAAACATATAAAAAACCAGTTGAGCCTGAAGTATAACTTACAGTAATCTTTTTGAAGTCACTCTTTTTAAAAATATAAAATTCAGTGTTACCTGATATTTTGAACTTTATGGTTCCCATCACAATTAATGATTTTTTATTTTGTTACTTACCACGCTTAACTCTAATAGGAGCTTTTGATTTTACTTTTTTATTAGCTTTAGGTCTTCCAATAGCTATAATAATAGCCATCTCATCCTTTTTACCTTTTTTTATTATACCTCCATGTTTGTTTTCATTCTCAGTTTCCTTATTAGGTCTACTAAACGCATCTTTTAAATTTTCAGTATATTGGAGATTTTCCTCAGCCTTTTCATCTGCTGTTTCCTTTCGTGATGTTGCATCTGCCTGTTCTATCATTTTTTCTATTCCCTTGTTGTGGGTAAAAGTTACTTCTTTAACCTCGCCATTTTCATCATAATACCTAAATGTTTTGTTAGGCCAGGTGTCACTTTGAGAAGAATCATCATTAGCCCAACTACTACCCCACTCCATAGCTTGTTTTCTACTGCTATAAATCCTTCCACCATCTTTAAATTTTTTATTTACCTTTACTGACTTTCCACCACCTTTCATATATCCCATTTTATTTCTGACACTTGTAGGTAATTTTTTTAAACCTTTATTTTTTGATGGAACAGATTTTAATGCTCCTCCTTTGTTATATTTTCTATTTACTCTTGCCATAATTATTTCTTTTTATTTGCGAATTTTTCTACCCCACTAATACCAAAACATCCTAGAACGACCCAAACAAAAGAGTCGTAAACAAATTCATTGATTACTAAATCTTGACCAACCCAGCCAGTAACTAGGTCAGCAATCATAATTAAAACCATAATTGTAAAAGCTATAAACCCTATTATAGACTTCTCATTCCAATTATTATCATCTTTAAAAATATTCATATTATCATTTTTTTATTAATACACTTAATCAGCAAAAGGAACATCCTCATTTAAATCAGACTTAACAACCTCTTCCTTTTTCTTTTTCTTTTTTTTACCTCCATTATACTCAACTGCATGTCCTTCATCAACCAACTTTTCATTAACATTGATTGGTAGGTCTAGGTTGTCAGGATATATAATTAGAACACCCAGCACCCTTCCATACTTTCCAACTTCTTTACTTTCTACAACTAAGCTTCCTTTATCAAGAATCTCAGTTAATCTATATTTTGCAGCCAGACCTCTTTTCTTTTCCTCTAAATCCCTAGTTCTACTTTCAGGAGTATCTATACCTGCTAGCCTTACTCTTTTATGAACTGTTATATCAAATCCTAGATCTATGTGAACATCTATAGTGTCCCCATCAACAACCCTATCTAATTTAGCTTTATAAGTATACATTAGTTCATTATATATTTAATCTTCCCATCTTGTATATAAATACTTTGTGGTCTTCGTATTGGTTGACCAAGAATATTATACATAAGCCCATCTGCTTTTGATTTATCTAATATTTCTCCTATTGATGAGTTACATGGCATACCTGTTTCGCAGTCTATATATTCTGTTTCTATTACTTCAATATACTCCATTACTGTGTCAGTTACAAAAAATTCTACATATTCTGTCTCTATTATAGTGTCAAAAACAACTACTTCTACATATTCTACAACATCTATAAACATAGTATCTAATACTTCTGCATATACAGTGTCTGTTACATATATATATTCAGGAACCATAACCTCAACTTCAAAAGTATCAATAACAATGTTTGTTATATATTCTGTTTCTATAATAGTGTCTAGTTGTATTATTGTTTCATATATAAAAAATGGAACTTCTAAAGTATCTATTTCATAAATATATTCTATAACTGGAACCTCTATGTTTACATAAACAGTATCACACTCAGGTATTGGTGGAGCACAATCTAAAGGAGAAGTTGGAACTGCCCCATTTTCATCAGAAGCATCAATACAATCTTCCCAGCCATCGTTAAGCCAAGAATTTTGAACACAACCATCAGGAGCATATTGAGTCCAGTTAGCAGGGTCATCCCCACAATAAAAACCTTCTTGTTCAGAACAAGCAATACATAATTCTTGAAAATCATAATCTTGACCTTTTAAACTCCAACTTAATAAAACAAATAAAATAATAATAAATTTTTTCATATCTCTAAAACATTAAATAGTTAAACCCAAACTTTACTTCATATACTGGCTTTCTCCAGTAATTCATGTGTGTTCCCTCAACAAACATACCTAAACTTTTAGTTATTCTAGAACCTAGAACAATACCTGAGTCCCACTCCATATTGTCCCAATCTTCTACACCATACTCGAATGAGTAATCATCCATACCATAGTGTAGTGGCATACAATTAAACCATGCATGTAACCACATTCTGTCTGTATATTTATAATAAGCTAGACCCACAACAGCACTTATCTGTTTTTGCATTCCAAGCTTCTCTAATTCTCTTTCATTAAATGATGCCACTGCATCACCAAAATAATGTTTATAAAACTCATCATCTGATGTAGCTATAAGTTGACCATCTCTAAACCAGTGCCAATCACCATTAACAAACTGAGTAGAATAACCAAACTCACCAGCTAATTGAGAAAACGATTGTTCTCCTGGTGTCCAGAAATCTTCTATTGGAGTTACACCATATGGATCGTGTATACGAAAAACACTACCCAATGTTAAATCCCAGTTTCCTTTTTGCATTCTAAATCTAGTATCAAAAGAGTTATATCTTAAATCTACTCTTTGGTTATCTGTATATTGCAATTTTGTTACGCAACTGTTTCCAAGGTATCTAAGCCAGAAATTCTTCTCAGTAAACTCGTCACCACGATTACGTATAAATGAATAATTAAATAAATACTCCCAACCAACACTATTACCAATAGTAACATTGTCTGCTACAGCTTTTTCAGTACCATAATACCATGTTTTAACTTTGTATTCATAATCAAATCTAGCAATTTTTCTTAAACCTATTGTTAAATTATAATCATATGGGTTAACTTGAGTTACATCCTCATAGCCTTTAGATATAGCTATGTAATCACCTCTCTCTGTAAAAGACGTACCCATTGTCATAGAAGTGTAGATAGTTGAGTATTTAAAAAAATTTTTAATTTGTGCTTCTGCACAAATACTTATAAGTATAAATAATATTATTATCTTTTTCATGAGGAATTATTTTAAACGTAAATATACAAAATTTTCACCAATACACATTAATCAACCCCTATTACTTTTGCAATACTAGCTGTAGCCACCCCCTTCACCTTAGTAATGCTTCCTGACGCAACATTATTAACCTCATGACCATATCCAGCAACAGTGTAGTCTACTGTTACGTATAGTTGAAAAATTTGCACTACAGTGCTGTCAGTTGTAGTGACTGAGATTCTCATGTCATTCACATCACTATCACTAACACTACCCCCAAAGTTTATTGCAGTAGCATTAATAGTTGTAGGAGACGTATCTGTTGTAACAAATGTTGTGTCAGAAATACTACCAAAAGTTGTTGCTGACGAAGAATCACCTATTTCCATTTCAAAACTAGCATCAGAACTTCTTGGATTGTGCTTTTTAAATACTGCTGTAACAACGAAGTTGTTAAATGTAACACCACTTAAGCCACTTGTATTACCTAAAAGAATTACGAATGATTGATCTGCACTAGAGTTACGAACATACGTAGAGTTACTTGAGTCATTTATTTTTGTTACATCAAAACCACTTCCAGACTCATTAATAAAACTACCTGAACTAATTTCGTGGGATGGTTGTAATACTACTGTTGCCATATCTTACGCACTTACTACTACCCATGTGTTATCTGGACAAAACCATATTTCATCATCATTGCCCATTTTATATCCTATTACTCTTACAACCTCGTTATTGTCAGCTGGTGCAGTCATATCTGCATCACCTGCTGAGGCATCTGATAAATATACTGGGTCTCCAAAATTATTATCTGATGTATCGTGGTCTAAAGTAAACATGCCTCTTAATAACATCCCATCTGTGGCAGGGTCTGTACCTAAAGATATTGCCAATAAACTAGTTGATGTACTTTCAGCATTTGACTGAGCTTTAAACCAGGTTGCATTATTACTTCCATCTTTTCCCAAATAACATATATCTCCCTGAGCTATAGAGGAGCCAGCACCAAAATAAACAACATCTCCATCGTGGTCAAAATGAGTGTCATCAGCAGTTACAGTCATTTTACGTCTTTTTATAGACGTAGAATAATGCATATCAGGAGTGGTTAATATTATATTACCATCAGCACTAAGAGTTAAATTTGCTGCTGTTGCATCGTCATCAACAGTGCTTATTGTGGTTGCTCCATGTGTTGTTGTTGCAATAGTGAATTTATCACCTGTATCTTCATTTGATAAAAGTTCTAGTGTAGATATATTGCTAGAATTAGAAAAGGTTAAGTACCCACTTAAAGAGTTAAGGTAAAGTGTATTAAAATAACCCTTATCCCAATATTTAGAGCTAGAACCTATCTGCCCATCATTATTGTTGTATGGTTTAATTGTTCTTGTACCCATACTTTAAAGATTTTATTTCTCAAATCCAAGAATTATAGTAATTGGACTAGTATTATAAAGGTCTTTATTTACAGCACTAACACTAGCACAGTTCTCTTCTAATACAAGGTTTGTGGCATCAGTAATTGTTTTAATAGTACCAATAGCTTGATCGTCTTCATCAGCTAACACATCTCCAACAGCGAAAGTTTGTCTAGCGTCTGTGGTCTTAACCACTACTGCTGTTGTGTTAGTAGCTGTTTCTGTAGAAACTTGAACTGTTGAACGAAAATCAGGTGTTCCATCACAAATCCCACCTATATATATTTTACCACTACTTTGGCCAGGTATTACAAACCCATCATAAGCACTATTTGAGCCACCAACAGAAAAACGATCTAGCCCATCTCCATACTGTTGAACTATAACCTTCCAGTTTCCAATAATACTATTACTTGGTGGCAAGCTTGCTGTAGCGTTTTGTGCACCCATAGATGCTGCATTTGATGTGGAAAAAAGCAAATCCATTCCAAACTCTTGCCTAGATCCATCTGTACCTCTAACCACAAATGTAACAGTTTTTAATTTTAAACTACCTCTTACTGGTAAAGTTACTTCTGTCCAGTCAAATAAAACATCTTCGTCAGCATATGCTGCTGCTGCTTGCCTACTTGCAGTAAGAACTGGTTTTATCGTTGTTGTATAATAAGCCATTTTATTATAAATTTTAAGATTATCATTTATTTATTGTCAAATATAAGAAATATTTATTTATATTTGTCATTATATTTTAATTAAATGCTAGAAAAAAACTATTTAAAGTATTATAGAGATACTCTGTTTTACTTTAGAGATAACTATAGACTGAAGATTTCAGATATAGAATTTTTGTTCTTTGTGTATGATTTAAAGTATTTCACAGGCACTAATATAATAAAAGGATATAAGTGTTCAATGACTTTTTTGACTAGAAATATGCCAGATTTACTAAAAAAAGGTTATCTTGCAATATATCAAGAAAGAGCTAGGCACAGGGCTAGGAAATATATGATCTCACATAAGGGTAAAATAATGATAACTAGGTTCTATAAAATATTAGAACAAGAAGAAGATAAAATATAAAAAATGCCAAAAGTAGGAAAAAAGAAATTCCCATACACCAACAAAGGTGTTGCTGATGCGAAAAAATACGCAAAAGAAAACGATTTACCAATAATTTGGACTGAAGACGCAAAATCAGGTATGGCTGTTCCAGGCTATGCTGAAGGTGGTGGTGTAAGATTTTATGAAGCCCAAAAATCACAGGGTGGTGGAGGATTAGACCTTTATCAACCAACCACTATGTCTGGTATGGGTGTAGGTGGAGGCTCTAAAGGTGCTGCCACTGAAGAGGAACAACAATATGAATCACCAGAAGAAACTACCACAGAAGAAACCCCTACTGATGAACCAGAGTTAAATGAGGAAGGAGAACCAATGTCTCCTATAGAAGATAGGTTTGAGAATGAAGAACAAGAAGAGGAGTTTTATAAAGATATGCCTGGTGATGAAGATAAAAAAGGTGTTCAGCAATTTTCACCTATAGAAGATAGGTTTGAGGATGATGAGCAAAAAAAGGAATTTTTCAAAGACATGCCAAAAGAAGATGACAAAGAGAGTTCATTGGGAAAAATGAGCATTATAAGTGATAAATCTGGAGATAAAGGCGAGGATAAAAGTCCATTAAGTAATATAAGTATTATAAGTGACAAGTCTAAAGACAAAGGTGAAGGTTTGTTTGCTGGTAGCGATAAAGGTTCTGGTGAAAGTCTTACAGATAAAATAAAAGACAAAACCTCTGGAGGTGGAGGTGGAACCAACCCACTTGAAGCCATAAAGGGGAAAGCTGAAGATGTAAAAGATGAGGTTTCAGCTAAGAAAGGAGCTGTGGTGAAGGTTAATAAGAAAAAAAGAAAACTCAATAAGGGTGGCAAAATGAACAAAAAAGGAATGGCTGTTGTTATAGCAATAGGTAGACCAAAGGTTAACAGAAAAAAAAGATAAAAAATGAAAATCTTAAAAAAATATGAGGAGGGTGGCAGAGCAGAAATGTCACAAAAAGAGAAAGCTGATAGAGCAAAAGCAAAATATGTAATGGATAATAATATTGGTTATGATGCTTTAGATGGGGTAAGTAGCTTTAAAGTACAAGAAATATGGGGATTAAACAATAGATATGGTCCAGGATATTTTAAAGCCAACTATAATGAATCTATGTCTAGTGCAGTTAGAAAAGCTGGAGGAACAGAAGCAGAAGTAGCGAAAGCTAAAGAGCTAGAGCAAAAAAGACAGAAGTATAAATACTGGAATAACGAGGGGGCATCAAGTTATCAGCAATTTATACCAGATTGGTATAAAGAAGGGAAAAAGAATCCTAATATAATAGAAAAGAAATCTCCAGAAAAAGTTCGACCAACAGATTATGAAGAACCTACTGTAATTAAAAGCAATTCTAATAAACAAGGAACTGAAACAAAAACTGAAGAAGCTCCAGCAGCTGAAGAGGGTGCTGAAGAAACATTAATGGAAAAAGGTTCTAAAATGTTTGAGGAAGGTGGATTAGGCAAAACTCTAGAACGTGGAAAATTAAAAGAATCTGTTGATTTAAAAAAAATAGAACCTAAGAAGCTTCCAACAGGAGAGAGTGCCAGATTAAGTCCTCGCCCTGAAAAAATGGAAATGGAAAAGATGGGTGAAAAAGATGATAGTGTTACTATAAACCCAACAGAAAGAAGTAGAAGAAGACCAGGAATGTCTGAAAAACAAATGGAAAGATTAGACAAGAAGGAGCAAGAAAAGGCCATGAAAAATAGGGAAAGAGAAGAGGATCAAATGAGCACAATGAGTGATAGAGAAAAAATGGGACACTCTAGAAGAAGAGCTAGAGAAGAAAGAAAAATGGAAAGGAAACAAATAAGACATGGTAAAAAAGAGGGAAGAAGGTATAAAAGAACAATGAGAAGAAAAGCTAGAGAGGAGAGAAGAAAAGCTAGAGGAATGGAATATACTTCAGGAAGAAGAATATCCCCAAGAAGATGGTACAAAAACTTAGCATCTAAACTAACTGGTGGTAGAGCTGGTGGTGATGATGGTGGATTAAAGGGTTATAAGGAGTTTAGAACTTCTACTACAGACCCTGGGTATTATGAAGATACAAGTGGTCAAGCTTTAAGAAGTAGAAGAGACAGAACAGGTGGTAAAGTAAAAAGTGGTAGAGGAGTATTTACACAAGAAGAAGGTTCTGTAAAAAGATACAAAGGTACTGGTAGAGATTTAGATAAACAATACGAGAGCATGGGTGAAGCTAAAGAAGGTACTATGGTTAATAAATATCCAGGAGGAGGAACTAATTTTATAAGAAGACCATATAATGATGGTGGAACAACATTAGTTAAAAAGTCTAAAGAAGAGCAGGAAAAAGCAAATCAGGAGGCTACAGCTATGGCTAGAAACTACCAAGAAAATAAGGCTAGAAACCAAAAAGCTAGAGATATGGTTAAGTCTAGTCAAAATAAATATGTTAAGGGTGGTTTACCTGACGATAAGATGAGCAATAAAACCAAAAAAGCTACAAAAAGGTATATGAAATATGATACTAAAATGGTTAAAAGAGGTGATGAGGGTAAATACGAAAACAAACCTAATAAACTTAATAGAAATTTAAAAAAAAGAATGAAACTTACAAAGAATATAGCTAAAAGCTTTAGAAAAAAATAAAAATAATAATATATTATGGCAAAAGAGGTATCAGAAGAATCAAAATTTGAGTTAAGTCTAAAAACTATAGGAGGTATGGCTTTTATGATATTTAGTCTTGTAAGTATGTGGTTTATGCTTCAAGCAGATATTGCTGAAGCTAAGGAATTGCCTATTCCTCCAGACCCAGAGGTTACTAAAATGGAATTTGAGATGAAAGATAAGATGGTTAGACAAACAATATTAACAACACAAGAAGATGTTAAGGAGATAAAAGAGGATATGAAATATCTTAGAGAAAAAATAGACGAAATGAAATGAAATATTTGGATTTAAAATTATTATTACTTTTTATTATTGTTATATTTGTTAGTTCAAAAATTTCTGCTCAGGACTTTTTATCTGTAGATAATTTTACTGATAAAACAGCTAAAGACATTGTTGCAGTAGAATTTTGGGTTGAATGGAACTCGTCTAATGAGTTTTCTGAATTTGTAGAACTTAATGATTGTGAGAAGTATAGGGTTGATATAGGTAAGTATCCTGAATTACAGAAAAAGTATGAGGTCACTTGCATACCTACTGTTATTATATTTGAGAGTGGAGAAGAGAAACAGAGGTTTAAGGCAAATATAATGTTTCAACTAGAAGCAAGTAAAAAAGATGTTCAAAAAAGTATTGATAAAATAATGTTAGCAAAATTTAATTAGTTATGAATTGGATTAATTCTTGGAAAGCTGGAAATAAGAAAGAAAAATATGGTGTGTCTATAAGGCTTGGCACTATAACTGTATTTGAATTAAAGTATTGTATTTGTAACACTTGTGAAAAAACAAGCTGTGCAAGATTTAGATTTATGGTATTAAACTTTGGAGTAGAAATTTAGAATATGGCAACATTAAGTGGACAAACTATAGCAAATAGATTTTCTAGTTTATTAAAAACAGCTAGTGACAGCACTTTATCTTCATCATTAACTGCTATTGAAGATGGTGCTGGTAACGATAGTGATTTGTCTATAGCAACTAATAAAGTTAAAGTTGGAACAAATCTATCTATAGGAACTACTAACGTAAATGCTAAACTAGACATTAATGCAGGAACTAGCCAAGCTATTGCTGTTGATAATGGTAATGCATCTTTTCTTGTTGGTAAAGGTAGTCAATTTGCTTTCTGTATTGGAGACTGCAATCCAGTTGGTACAGTTGGTGGTGGTACATCTAGTACAGCTGCTCAAGCACAGTCTAACTACATATCTAGTAATCCAGCAGCTCACTCTAATAAGGGTCAAATAACAATAATGAATGGGGCTTCTGCAGGAACAGGTGCTATTGGTATAGGTCAAGACAGTCCTGCTAATGGTATAATCCATATTGGTGATGGTGATAAAAACACCTACATTGAAGCAAGAAGCACCACTGAAGCTTTTACTGTATTTGCAAATAGTGAAAAATTATTATCTATTGATGGTTCCAACAAAAGAGTTGGTTTAGGAGAGGATGTTTCAAATCCTGCCCACACTGTAGAAATAAGAGAGACAGGCAGTGCTAAAGCTAACACAGATATATTAGCAATCACTAATAAAACTAATGCTGCTGACATGGATGACACCAAGGGTAGCATCTTGTTTAATCAGTATTATTACGATGCATCAACACCTGCAGTAGAAACAGCAGCTAGAATTACTGCTGGTACAGAAACAGATTGGACATCAACTGCTTCAACAAGAGATGCTTATTTAGCTTTTGCTACCACTGTTAATGGTGTTGATCCAGCAGAAAGAATGAGAATAACAAGTGCTGGTAATGTTGGTATTGGTAATACTAGCCCATCAGTAGCACTTCATGTAACAGGAGATATAACAGCTTCAGGAACAATTACTGGAGGTTCGTTTATTGGAGATTCTGCTAAATATAAATTAGAAGAATATTTTGCACAAAAACCAGGAATTAATGCTGACTTAGCAAACACTTCTGAGGCAACTAGGGTAATTGCTAATAGAAATTTTGAAATACAGGGAACAAATTCTACCTCTGCTTTATGCACTTTTGACACTAATAATGTAGGAGTGCTATTAACAACAGATACTGCAAGTGGTGATGAAATGATTATAATGCCTCATGCTGACACAAATCAGTCTGCTTGGTATAACACTAAATGGGGTGTTGCTGATGGACTTGTTTGGGAGTGTGCTATAACAACACCAGCAAATATAGCTGATTGTAGGTATCATTTAGGTTTATTTACTGGAACTGCTTTACTTGACGCAGCTCACACAGCAACTACATTGACAGACCAAGCTTTTTTCTATTATGATGCTGCTGACACAACACTTCCTAATCAGTCTGATAACACTAAGTGGCACTTTGTTTATTCTAATAATGGAACAGATTATGTAACAAAAGTTCCTGTAACTGTTGAGGCATCAACAACATATAGATTTAAAATAGAAATTAACGCTTCTACTTATAAACCAAAAATATACATAAACGATGTTCAATATGGTTTAACACTATTTGGAGTAGCTGGAGCAACTGGTGGAACTGGTGTGGCAATAAATAATGGTGCTGGTTATGGAACATCAGGAAGTTCTACTGCAATGACAGTAGATACTGTAGATGCTACAACTGTGATTGTTGTTGGAGACACTCTGGCAGATTCAGGTGGAAATATAATTGGAACAGTAACTGCTGTAGCAGCTACAACTGTGACAGTCAGTTCAGTTTTACACGCAGTGGTTGATGACGAAATTCTTTATGTTTTTGGAAGTCTAGCAGCATCCTCAACAACAGAAGGGGCAGCAATGCTTAACACTGCTCATCTTGGACCACAAATAGGTGTTGCCACTAGAACTACAGCAGCAAAGGCATTGAATGTTCATTATCAAAAAATAAGTAGAAATTTAACATAGAATAAAATGGCAGACTTAAGAGTAACATTAACAGAAGATTTATCACTAAAAGGACACCAATATGGTGGAGAGAAGTCATTTACAATATCAAGTATAGCAGATGTATATAAAAGGATAGTAACAGTTCCAGCGTCAGTAGACACCACCCTTGTTAGTTTTAAGGATACAGTAGGTGGGGCAGATAGTGCGATGGATATTCAAAATGTAAAATATATAAGAGTAACCAACTTAGATAGTTCTAATTCAGTTCACTTATCTTTACAAATAGATAATGATGAAGATGATAGTGCAGCAGATGAGTCTGCAACTATTTTATTAGAAGCAGGTAAAAGCTTTATTCTTGGTGCACCACATGACTCTGTGTGTGTTAATGACACAAATGCAAATATAGATGTTACTTTGCATGATTTAGAAAGTATCTTAGTGGACAGTAGTGCTAACGCTGTTAAAGTGGAGGTTTTAGTAGCTAGTGCATAACTATGTTCATAACTTATTAGAATAAGGCTACTTTTTGTAGCCTTTTTTTTTGTATATTTATAGAAATTTAATTTAATATATATGACAACAGAAGACTTAATAATAAAGGTTACTGACGAAATGAAGGACCTTTTAATCGAAAAAAACAGGGCATATGGAGACAGTGCCACCAATCCATCAAATGTATTCTCATCAGGTTCACCAATAGATTCTTTATGTGCACGTATAGACGATAAGCTTATGCGTATACAAAATAAGGGAATTAATGATAAAACAGAAGATACAGTATCAGACCTTATTGGGTATCTTATTTTATTGAAGGTGGCTTTGTATAAAGAAAAAAATAGTGAATATGATATGTTTAAAGAAACGATAGAAAATGGTGGACATGTTAATATAAATGGTTCGCCTATATCAACTGTAGAACATCTTCAGGTTCATTATGATAACATAGATGATTATGACAATGAGGAGGAAAACTAAAATAAAAAAAATATTAAAAGATTTGGAATCTTTAAAAGGGGATTCTAATATAAGGTTTGCTTTTTCTTATGTAGAAATGGGAAAAACATTAAATGATTTAGATGCTGAAGTTATGCACAACATACAAGATGACCTTTGTTCAGAAACTCTTTTATATGTAATAGAGGATAAGATTTTTGAAAATCTAAATGGAGAACAGACAATAGATGATCTTATTGAAGAAAAAGAGACTATGGCCAAACTACATATGTTTAATTTATTTAATAAAGGAAAAAAATATAAAGCGTAATGGAATTAATAAATGGAATAATAAGAAAAGTTACTGTAGGTGACATTAAAGATGGTATAACATATGTTGTTGGTCAACCTATAATGAGGGGACAAGCAAAAATCACAGCCATAGTACAAGATGATATGTATTTTTACAAATACAATATGTTAAAGTTTAATGTGTTTATAAAAATGAAAAACGAAGAAGAATCAGAATTATGGAAATCATTTTTTAAAATAACAGGAGTAGAATACAATTTAGATTATAAAGAAGAATATCAAGTTAATTAATATGAAAATACCAAAAAATTATTTTTTAGTTCAAGTTGAGAAAGCTTATGATGATACCATAGAATTTAATGGTAGAGAAGTTTTTTTAGATATTAAATTTGACCCATATAAATTTGCCAGACAATATGGTGTTGTTTATGAAACACCCAGATGGTTACCAAAAGGTTTAGAGTTTGATGTCAAAAAAGGTGATAAAATATATTTTCACCATCTTATTACTGCAGCCAAAGGAGGAGTTACTATAGATAAGAAGTTCTCAAATGAATCTGGACAGGATTACAAAAGTGCAAACCTTGTAGACTGGGTAGAAGAAGAGAATGTATATAAGGTTCATTGGCAACAGATATATGCAAGAGTAAGAAAGGGTAAGTTAAAAATGTTACACCATTGGAATTTTGTTAAACAAAAGGTTGAGAGTGAAGATAATATAAAAACAAAGTCAGGTATATTTTTTAAACCTGAAGTTGAAGATATTACACTTCATGGTACTATTATCCATATGAATGATTGGTTAAAAAATCAAGGTGTTAAAACTGGTGATGAGATTGTTTTCTCAGAAAACTCTGAGTATGACATGACTATAGAGGGAGAGAAACTTCTTAGAATGAGAAATGAAGATATATTAGCGTTGGTTCAAAATGAAAGAAAGTAACAAGTCATATGTACAAAGAACACTACAAGACCTTATAGACTCCTCTAAGGAGGCTGTAGCTATATTAATAAATGATATAAGAACACCTTTAGACCCAGATTTGTCTGATGAAAAAAGAAGAAACGCAATAAAAGCTAAGAAAGAGTGTTTTTTAGATGCTCAAGAAATACTTATAGGTATATCTAAACTGGAAACTCAAATAACAGAAGGAGAATTTAAAGAAGAAAAAGATTTTGAAAAAGGTTTAGCAGAGAAATTTGCAAAACGATAATATATGTCTAAACCCATAATACTAAATCCTAAGAGCTTAGGTGATATAATAGAAATTCAAGGATTAAAAATCCAACTACCAAAGAAACCTAGAAAGAGAGATATATTATTCTCTGATAAAAAGAAGGTTGAGCAAAAGTGGATTAGACAAGAAATACCCAAACTTTTAACTAGAGAAAATGCAGGAGATTACTATGACTATATTGAGCAAGAATTTGTAAGAAGAAGAGAAGGCTTGTGGTTTATGAATAATGGTACTCCTACTTACATTACAGGTAGTCACTACATGTTTATACAATGGTCTAATATAGATGTTGGTTACCCTGACTATAGAGAAGCTAATAGAAAGTTTTTCTTGTTTTGGGAAGCGTGTAAGCTAGATCCTAATAGTATGGGTATGTGTTTTCTTAAGAATAGACGTTCTGGTTTTTCATACATGGCTAGTTCTGAGATGGTTAATCAAGCTACACAGACATATGAATCTAACTTTGGTTTATTATCTAAAACAGGTTCTGACGCTAAGACTATGTTTACAGATAAGGTTGTTAGAATATACAGAAGGTATCCTTTTTTCTTTCAACCCATACAAGATGGATCAAGTAATCCAAGAGTTGAATTAGCATTTAGAGAGCCAGCTAAAAAGATAACAAAAAAGAATAAACATATACAGCAGTCAGAAGCTCTTAATACAATTATAGACTGGAGAAATACTGCAGATAATAGTTACGATGGTATGAAACTCAAGTTACTTGTTCATGATGAGGCTGGTAAGTGGACAGGTTCAACTTCTATAGCTAAAAACTGGTCTGTAACACAAACATGTCTTCTTTTAGGTAGAAAAATTGTTGGTAAATGTATGATGGGATCTACTGCCAATAAATTAGAAGATGGAGGTTTAGAATATAAAAATCTATATTATGATTCTGATGCAACAGATAAAGATTTAAATAAAAGAACTAAATCAGGTTTATATTCTCTGTTTATACCTGCTCAAGAAAATCTAGAGGGTTTTATTGATGAGTATGGCTTTTCTGTAACAGAAACACCTGAAAAACCAATAATGGGAATGGATGGTGCTAATATAGATGTAGGTTCAAAAAACTATATAAAAAACAGAAGGGATGGATTAAAAAATAACACTAATGAGTTGTCAGAGTTTAAAAGACAGTTTCCACTCACTTCAGAAGAAGCTTTTAGAAATGATTCTTTATCTAGTGTTTTTGATGTAGAAAAGATATATCAACAAATGGATTATAATGAATCAGCTGATAAATTAACAACTAAAGGTGATTTCATATGGAAAAATGGTATTCAAGACAGTGAAGTTATATGGATTCCAAATAATAAAGGTAAGTGGGAAATATGCTGGGTTCCTGATGAGGGTAAGAGAAATTTAATAGAAAATAAAAACAACAAAAAGAAACCTGGCAATTCATTAAATCTTGTTGCAGGATGTGACCCCTATGACCATGACACAACAACAGATGGGAGAAGGTCTAACGCAGCCTGTCATGTGTATCACAAATTTACAATGGATGAAAACGCACCATGTGAACAGTTTGTTTGTGAGTATATTCATAGACCACCTAAAGCTGATATATTTTACGAAGACATGATTAAACAGTGTGTATTTTATGGATGCCCAATACTTGTGGAGAATAATAAAATAGGAATAATAAAGTATTTTGAAAGAAGGGGTTATTATGAGTATTTAATGGATAGACCAGAATCAACTCATACAGACTTTAGTAAAAAACAACAAACAAAGGGAATCCCAGGTTCTGGAATGGCTGTTATCAATGCTCAAGCTGAGGCTGTGGCTACATATATATATGACCACGTAGGCTTAAAACCAGACACAGGAGAGGTAGGAAAATGTTATTTTAACAGGCTTTTAGATGATTGGAGCAGGTTTGATATTAACAATAGAACCAAGTTTGATGCAACCATAAGTTCTAGTTTAGCATTATTGGCCTCACAAAAATTCGTCAGAATTAAGGAAGAATCCCCAAAATTTGTTAAATTTGTAAAAACTTATACTAACAGGGGAATTTTATCTCAAAAAATACGATAAATGGAATTTATAGAAAATGCTTTTGAAAAAATTAAAAAGGTTGGGGGCTACCCAAGTCCATTCGTAACTCCAGAACAGAAAGAAAAAAAAGAATATGGTCTTGCATATTTTAAAAAAATGTATCATGACTGGAAGGATAATGCTGATATGAAAATAGACAGTAGAAGGTCTAGGTATGTTAAGTCAAGAAGTTATGCTCAGGGTTCTCAAAATGTTTCTAAATATAAAGATTTATTAGATGTTCAAGGAGACTCATCATATTTAAATTTAGACTGGACACCAGTAAATATAATACCTAAATTTTTAGATTTAATAGTAAACGATTTAGCTAATCAAGAATACGAAGTTTTAGCAAATGCAATAGACCCTATCTCTGAAACCTTAAGAGAAAATGATAAAAAAATATTATTTGCTAAGATGCTTGTTAATCCAGCTATAAGAAAACTTAGTAAAGCTACAGGATATGATGTGGAACAAAAGGGTTATATACCACAAAGTCAAGAAGAGTTAGATATACACATGGCTTTAAACTATAAACAGTCTACTGAAATAGCTGTGGAAAATGGTATTAAATTCATTATGGATATAAATAATTATAAATCCATTAAAAAAGCAGTTATAAGAGATCTTATTGTTTGTGGTATTGGTGCTACAAAAACATCTCTTGATCCAAGTACTGGTGTTAAAATTAAATACGTAGACCCAGCAAATCTAATTACATCATACACAAATAATGAAGATTATGATGATATACAACACGCTGGAGAGGTTTACACTATTACTATAGGTGAATTAAAAAGAATAGCTGGAGACCAATTAAGTGAGCAGGATTATGAAAAAATAGCTAGAGAGTATGCAGGTAAAAATCATAATGACCACATTACTCCAAATTATGAGTCTTATATGAATGAGTATCAAGATGAGTTTGAGTACGACAGATACAGAGTTACCATTATGGATGCAGAGTTTTTATCTGTAAACACAATGAACTATGAGAAGAAAAAGAATGCTTATGGTGGTTATACTGTAACCAAGAAAAAAGGAAACTATAAGAAACCAAAAAAGACAAAATTTGAAAGAGAGTTAATATCAAACTCTGTTAAGGTTGTTTACTCTGGTAAATGGATTGTTGGAACTGATTATTGCATAAACTATGGTTTAGCAAAAAATATGATGAGAAAGAAGTCTAATTTAACAGAGACAAAATTATCTTATGTAGTATATGCACCAGGAACACATAAGATGGTTAATAAATCTATGGTTGAAAGAATGATACCATTCGCAGACCAAATACAACTAGCCCACCTAAAACTTCAACAGGTAATTGCAAAGGCAAGACCAAAAGGTGCTGCATTTGAATTAGGTGCATTAGAAAATGTTTCTAAAGGAGATGGTGGAACATTCACTCCATTAGAGTTGCAAGAAATATATGACCAAACAGGTAATATATATTATAGGAGTTTAAATGATGAAGGAACCCCTGGTGGTGCAATACCTGTTCAAGAGCTTGAAAATGGTATAGGTGGTGATATGCAAAAACTTGTAAGCATATATAATCACAATCTTCAAATGATAAGAGATGTAACTGGTGTTAACGAAGCTAGGGAGGGTGCTAAACCACCAAGTGAAGCTTTAGTTGGTGTTCAGAAACTACAATTAATGGCATCTAACAATGCTACTAGAAATATAAATGATGGTTATTTAAGTATAACAAGGAGGGTTGCAGAGTGTGTTTGTATGAGACTTCAAGATGTTATAGAAAATAAAGCTAAAAGACAGTCTCTTAAAAATGCTTTAGGAAAAGCTACAGTGTCTCTCTTTGGTATAAATAAAGATATTTCCTTACATGAATTTGGTATAGTTCTTGAAGTTGCTCCTGATGAAGAGGAAAAAACTCAATTAGAGGCAAATCTTCAAATGTCTTTAGCTCAAAAAGAAATAAGACTTGAGGATGTTATAACAATAAGAAGAATAAAGAATGTTAAGCTGGCTAATCAAGTTTTAATGTTTAGAAGAAAGAAGTATCAAGAGGAGGAGCAGAGAAAATCTATGGAGGCTCAAAAAATGAATGCAGAAACACAGCAAAAAGCTAATCAACAACAAGCTGAGTTAAAAGCACAAGAAAACCAAATGATGGCTCAATTTGAACAACTTAAGATACAAGCTGAGTCTCAAGCTCAATTAAGAAAACTAGAGGCAGAGTATAAATTAAGAAACCAATTAGATGACATGCAACATCAAAGAAGGATGAAAGAAATAGCTCTTAATAACTCTGGTAAAAAAGAAGTTGCTGATGTTACAGGGAAAGTTAAATTAGAAAATCAAGATAAGACTGCCTATAACCAATCTAGAATGATTGAGCAAAAAAGAGATAGAGCTTTACCATTAACTGAAATATATTCATCTCCTGATGGGAGCCTTCAAGAAGAAGCCCCAATGACAGGTGTAGATGAAAGCATGGAAAATCCATTACCAAATATTTTAAGATAATTATTGTTTGTTAATAATAATTAATATATTTGCAAAAAGTAGTAACAATTTAATTTAATAGAATATGGCTGAAGAAAATTTAGATGTAGCCAGTGAGTTTGCTGAACTAACTGGTGCAGAAGTAGAAGTTTCAACTGATTCTACACCAGACGAAAATGGTGCAGATACAAATTTACAGAGTGATGTTATTGATTTAACAACACCAGAAGAGGTAGAAACTGAGAAAAAAGAAACTCCTATGGAAATGACTCAAGAAGAGGAGAGTCCACAGGAGATTATAGAGAGCTCTTTGAAATCAGATTCTCGTAAAGAAGAAAACGAGAGTCAAGAAAATGACCAAAATAATGAGTCCAATTCATATGATTCAACTCTAGAATTGCTAAACGAAACGTATGGCACAGAGTATGATGACTTAAATGAATTATTAGACGATTTAGAGGGTCAAAAAGGTCAAAGTTTTGCTAGCGAACAGCTAGAGGAACTTAATCGATTTGTTTCTGAAACTGGTAGAAGTCCACAAGACTTTTTTAAAACTCAAACACAAAATTATGACGAAATGTCTGATTCTGACGTAATAAAAGAATACTTATCTTTTGAAAATCCAGAATTATCACAAAAAGAAATAGACCTATTTTTTGACAACACGTATAAACTTAACGAGGATAAGTATAAATCTGAAGAAACTGAACTAGGTAAGATTCATCTTAAAAGAGATGTTTCTAAGGCTAGGGGAGAATTGAAGGAACTTCAAGAAGAATATTGGTCACCTGAACAAAAAGATGGCAATTATTCTGAAGAGGAGATTCAGCAATTTGAGCAAGAACAGCAAAAAGCTAAAGAAGATTTTTACAACAACATGGATAAAGAATTAGATAGTATAGAATCTTTAACCTTCCAGATCAATGATAAGGAAAGTTTTGATTATCAACTAACTGAGGAAGATAAAAAAGTTGTTGGAGAAGCTTTATCCAATTTAGATGACTTCTTTGAACCATATATGGATGATAAGGGTGAAATAAATAAAGAAGCTTTAGCTGTTGACATGATGGCTATGAAGTTGCAAGACAAAATAGTTAGAAGTGTTGCTAGTCAATATAGGTCTAAGGGGTCTGAACAGGTCCTTAGAGATATAAAGAATCCATCTTATGAACCTGCAAAGGTCAGTGGAAATCAGGAAGGGAACTCTATTAGTGACCAGATAGGTAAACAAATCTTTGGTGATTCTACCTTATGGGACTAAAAATGTGTATTAAAAAAATTATTAAATAACAACTAAAATTATAAAATTATGGCAAGTGTAAGTTTAGGTTCTGGTATGATACTTAACCCAACTAGTGTTAAGTTGGCTACTCAGGACAATTACGTAAGTGCTCTAACTACTGCTGCTTTAGCTATGCATAAGCGAGACGTAGATGAGAACTTTGTCAAGAGGTATGGTAATCAAGGTATTACTGGACTTCTTGAATTAGTGGGTGCAAAAAAAGAATGTACTCAAACAAAATTTGAACATTATGAAGAAGCTTTTATTCATAATACTGTAAAATTAACAACACCAGGCTCGTTTTCAGCAAATACTGCTGCTCACATGCCTTATACAGAGCAAGATAATACAGACCAGTTAAATGGTGACCAATCTATTGATGGTACTAATAATGATACACCAGTAAGAGTTGGTGACATCTTATTAGCTCCTAATGGAGAGTTAGGTTATGTAACTGCTGTTGCTGCTGATGGGGACGTTGATGCTCAAGCATTTGATGGAACTTGGTCTTTAGCTGTTAGTACAGAATATGAATTTGCGATTATAGGTAACATGTGGGCTGAGAATACAGACCAACCTGCTGCTTTATTACCTAGAGTTCATACATATACTAATGAGTGTATGATTATCAAGGAATCATTTGAGGTATCAGGTACTGAAGCTACTAACGTAATCTACTTTAAAGTGGATAACGAAAAGATGGGTTCAGGTTACTTATGGTATTTAAAAGGTGAAGCTGATACTTATAAAAGATTCTTGGACTATTGTGAGTTAATGATGGTTATGGGTCAAACAAATGCAAATACTGGTATTTCAAGTTTAACTTCAACTGAAGGTTTACTTTCTTTCATTGAAAATAAAGGTCAGTCTATGGATTTGGGTTCATCTTCAATTACGATGGCAGACTTTGACGCTATGGTTAAGTCTTTAGATAAATATAGAGGTGCTAAAGAGATGGCTCTTTACGCTGGTATAGATTTATCTTTAGATATTGACGATTTATTAGCTGCTCAAGGTGCATATGCTGCTGGTGGTGCTAACTATGGTACTTTTAATAACAATAAGAATATGGCTTTAAACCTAGGTTTTAATTCATTTTCTAGAGGTGGATATACATTCCATAAGAAAACTTATGACGTGTTTAATCACCCTAAATTATTAGGAGCTTCTGGTCACAACTACTCAGGATATGGTATGTGTATTCCTATGGATACTCAGAGAGATGCTAAGAGTGGTGCTAAAATACCATCGTTGAGAGTAAGATATAAAGCTGCAAATGGTTATTCAAGAGAGATGGAGCACTGGTTAACAGGTTCTGCTGTTCTTAAGAATAAGACTAATTCTGAAGATAACTTGAAGTCTCACTATAGAACTGAGAGAGGATTTGAAGGATTTGCTCCTAACAGATTTATGTTAATCAAGAAGTCTTAATTATTAACCTTATAAACTTTATATAAAAATGGAAAAGTATTTATATTTTAACAATGCAGGAACTAATGGTCAGATTGATGCTGCTGACGATATATTATGTGTTCCAGTATCTAGATTTATGGGTTTTGGGCAACCAGGAACCACTAGAACTGAAATGACAATGTATTTTAAGCCATTAGAAGGGCCTATTGAGTTGGCATCTAATGCTTACCCAGCAGAAGTTCATGACACAGTTGTTTTAACAATAACAAGCGATAAGCACAAAGAGGTAATCGATGCTATTATTGCTGCTATTGATGCTCCTATTATTTCAGGACATGGAAAGCGAGTTATTACTATTGCTGATGATATGAATGGAACATATCTATCAGTAGACCCTGATTCTTCAGGAACTGCTGTAGCTATTTCAGGATGTGTGATTACTTGTCAAACACCTGCTGCTGCATAATTGTAGTTAATTGTTAACTGTCTTGAAATGATATACAGGCAGTATAAAGAACATATCTAAGGAGGGGGAGTTTCTCCCCTTCCAAAGATTTTAATTTTAATTTTAATTTAATATTTAATAAAATGAACAAGAAAAAAACATTCCCAAAAAAGAAAGCTGAAGTTAATACAGGAGTATTAGAAACAGCTGTAAAAGCAGAAGAGAACTTTGAAATTCCTCCAATGCCTAAAAAAGAAAATCCCTTTACTAATCCAAATCTTGGTAAAAAATCTAAAAAACCAACACTATATAGATTATTAGCTGGTAGAAAAAAAGTTAAAGGCACTAATCAATATAGTTACCCTGTTATTTACATGATAAGAGCAGAAGATATTATTTTTGATCCAATTAAAGGTGTAAATAGAAAAATTAGATATATACCTGGAGAAGCCTCTATATATGAGGATGAACAAAAAAAAGATGCTAAAGTAAAAGCACCTATTGTATTTACTGAGGGTGTTTTAGCTGTTAATCATCAAAACCCAACATTAAAATCTTATTTAGATAATTGTAACGCAAATAAAAATAATCCAAATAGGATGCAAGATAAGAGAGTTGCTTTTGAAGAAGTTAACAAATCTATAACTGCAAAAGCGTCTATAAATAAAGACCTTCTAGAAATAGATGCCATGTCTTTAGCTCTTAAAATGCCTATTAATAAACTTATTGGTTATGCTAAAGTTTTAGGTGTTAATGTTGATAAAAGTACAGAGGAAATTAGATACGATATGAAGATATTAGCTAAGAAATCTCCAAATTCTTTTATAACAGGTTTAGATGACCCAATGACAGAAATTAAAGAAACAATATTAAATGCTGAGGACTATGCTATTATAAGAATGGAATCAAATAGAGTCTCATGGTTGAGAGGAAACGAAACCAGTCTTATATGTCATGTTCCTGTTGGTGTTAAGCCACTAGACCATATTGCTGGATATTGTTTACAAGACGAAGGAGAGCTAGTTTTGGAAGAAATGAAAAAACAAATAGCTAGATTTAATAGCTAATAAAAATCACATATCTGTTTTTTAGAGGGGGTTGCTTTTGTAACCCTCTTTTTTTTACTATATTTGTATATTATGACAATAGATGAAATATATAAAATAGTTAAGATTCTAGCAAACAAGGAAAATAGGGGCTGGATAAAACCTTCTGAATTTAATTTATTAGCTAAAAGAGTACAGCTTGATATTATTAAAGATAGAGTTGGTAAAGTATCTCCTGATGGAACTAACAATGGATATAGGGATGATGCCAGTATTCAAGATGAGTTAAGAACTGTTATGGAGGATTCAGGAGCATTATCATCAACGACAAGTGGACACTCTCTTCCTACTAGTTATTTACATTTTATTAGTGCTAAGTACAATGAGTATGAAATTGACATGGTTAATCATGGAGAGATAACAAAAAGAAAAAGAAGTCAATTAAATCCTCCATCATCTGATTCTCCTATTGGTGTAATTATAGGTGATTATCTTAGAGTATACATATCAGGTGGTGAATTTGTTGAGGGAAATGGTGTGGTTAAAATGATGTATATAAAAGAACCAACAGCACCAAGCTGGGCTTACACCACCCTTAATAATGTGGAGGTTTATAATTCTTCATCATCAGTACAAATAGCACTACCTGAAAGCACTCATAAAGAAGTTATACATAGAATACTAGCATATGTTGGTGTAACACTCAGAGAGAAAGATGTGGTAGAGTTTGGTACATCAACAGTATTAGAACAAAATAAATAATGGCAACAAAAGGACAAATAGTAGAACAAGTATTAAGAATCGTTAATGGTGGTGGTATAAGTGATGATTCTAAAGTTACCTCAAAAGAGGTTGGAACACTTCTTGAACATGAGAGAGATGCTTTAGTTAGGAAAACAATTTTAGAAAACTCTTCTATAGGTGAACATGAAATTCCAAATGAATTTTTAAGTATGTTAACACTAGATGTTCTACAAGATACATCTAATGTTTATGGTAATGGTGGTAGAGCATATTCACAACTACCACAAACACCTGTTAATCTACCAAATGATGGTGGTATATATAGAGTTTGTAAAGTTGAATCAGATGAGGCTTTAGATGCTACACATTCGATTCTTTTAACTGCTAATTCTGCAGTAGCAGAATCAAGTAGTGATGTAGGTTCTTCTGCTCTTAAATTCACTAGGGATAAGGTGGGTTCTTATAGTATAGGTAATAAATTAGTTTTTTCTTTTCAGTTTAGTTCTGGTGGAGCTGGTTTAGTTTCATATCAATTTGCTTTTGATTACTTTGATTATTCAAGTAACAATCCCTCTGAATTAACTCTTTCAACCTTAGATCCATTTTGGTTGGTGCACAGTTTAATGAGAGACTCTGAATTTAACAACTTTTTAAAAATAAACAATCTTACCTTAGAATATTCTCACTCATCAGGTTCATCTTTAAGCAGTATAATATTTAGCTCATATCATGGTAAGTTTTCTTTTGGTTTAGCTGATGAGACAAATTATTCTATTAAGTCAGTATTAACAAACTCAGAGGTAATAACCTGTGGTGGTGTAAACCCATTATCAATCTGGAGTGATATGACAGCAGATACCACCCCAGTTTTATCATTTGGACTTCAAATTGATTATCATAAAAATAAAAGAATTTATAGCATGGAAGCAGACCCATTAGGTATAAAAGCTAAGGACTCTACTTTTTTAAATATGCACGTTAGTTTTTCTCAAAGGGATGTGATAAATTATGATGGTTTAGCTACTGATATGATAGCTAAAGCGTGGATGAATAAGTTTGGTGGTCACATAGGTCAATATGGACTAGTTGCTGAACAGGCTGGTGCTGCAATAACTATAAAAGAGGAAAAACCATTAGGTGGTTTTGACCATTGGGCAATTTCCAATAATACTATGGGTTCAAACAGCAGTGTGGGGGAGGCATCTTCGATTCCCACAAATGCAGAAGCAGCAAATTATAATCAAAGTTATTGTTATTCTAGAATGCCTAATCCTGGAACATATTCTGGAATGTATGATAGTGCTATAGCTTTGAGTGGTAGAAAGTATTGGTATAGACAAGAGGGTAGGGTTTATTTATATAACGAAAACATATTTAATGACATACGTTATGGATTAACAGGGGTTGGAAGTATTGATGTAAAAATAGCTGTATGGATGCTAGCTAAATCTGGTGAGCTAAAAAATGAGGAGGAGTTTCCTATGCCATCAGATGCTATACCAGAAGTAATAAAATCTCTTGTTGCTACATTTACAGCAATGAGAACAGCAACAGAGGATTTAACAAATAATAATATAGATATATCATAATGTATATAGAATTAGAAGAAATAATAAATAACTTAATGGTTGAGGAGGGTAAAACAAGTGAAAATGATTTCCTTAGATACTTTAAATTAGGCATGAATGGGATGAAAGAATTAAGTATTGATGTTGGTGGTGGGGTAAAAACAGTAGAATTAATTGTTGATTCAAATACACTTACTGTAGATTTACCTAATGATTACGTTAAATACACTAAAATAGGTGTGTATGGTAACGATGGTGACATTCACTCTTTAGGACTTAGAAATCAAAAGTCTTTAATTTCTACTGCTGCTAACTCTACTCAGGTAAATGACGATGAACTTAACCCTACATATTTTGAATATATACAGGAGTATGGAATAGGTGGTGGTAATAATGCTAATGGCTACTACAGAGTTGATTTAGAGAACTCAACTATTCAATTTACCTCTAGTTTATCTTCTAAAAAAATAATATTAGAATATATTTCTAATTCGTTTATACACCCAACAGAGGGTAAGGTTGTTGTTCATGAGCTTATGGCTGATGCGATGGTAGCCTACATATATTGGAAATCTATATATAGAAAAAGAGCAGTACCTCCAACAGATAAGGATGGTGCTAAAAGAAATTATTATAATGAGAAGAGGCTTGCTAGAGCTAGAATGTTAAGCTTTACAAAAGATGAAGCTTTACAAACTACTAGAAAAGCATTTAAGCAATCTCCCAAAATGTAGTTAAATGCAGGATAAGAGAAATTTTCAAGGTGGACTTAACAGAGATGATGATTCCAGGGTTATGCCAAATGGAGACTATTTCTATGCTCAAAATGTAAGGGTATTATCTTCTGAAGATAGAAGCACAATGCTTCTTGAAAGTGTTAGAGGAATGATTAAAGAATCAATGCCTGCTGCGTTAAGTGATATAACTAATAAAGGATTAGATTGGAGAGTTATTGGATCATATGAGGACAGGCCCACTAATTGTATATATTATTTTTTATGGAGTGCGTTTAATTATCACTCTATATTAGAGTATAATATTAACACAGATACTGTGTCAATTGTTTTTAGAGACAATGGAGATGTATCAAACCTTCTTAGATTTGACAAAGAGACACTTATAACAGGAATCAATAAGATAGACGATTTATTATACTGGACTTCTGATAATGAATTTGAAGTTAGAGGAATAGGGGAGATGGTTCATAATGAGCCAAAATATATAAACGTAGAAAAAGCTAAAGCTGGTTGGACAATTTTTTATGATGGTGGTGATTATTCTATAAATCCTCAAACAGCATTTAATTTAGATACAATGTATCCTTATGAGTTTTATGCAATAGCTGGTGGTGGAATAAATTTACCTACATGGAGAAAGAGAAAATATATTGATGTTTGTAAAACAAGACCTTATCCACCTATATACTTTTACAAAACACCTATAAAAAATATAACCACAACAAATCAAGATATTAACACTCTTATAGATGCTGAAACAGACTTAGCTTTTGGTTCTGTTACAGTTACTCCTGGTGAAGTTATATATGTTAATGCAACTATAACATCTATTGAGGAATCAACAGTGTTTGACTTTGCTTATAAGAAAAATAACTTATATGGATTTATGTGGCAATTTGCATACAGATATGTTTATAAAGACAATGAGGTTAGTTCTTACTCTGAGTGGAGTCACGTTATGCCATCTCCTCAATATGCAACTAATAAGGTGGATGAAACAAAACAGAACTCTTATAATCAAATAAGGGTTTGGTACTGGAATGGCCCAGCTGATGTAGATAAAATAGAAATAGTGGCTAGAAAATGTTCTTATATAGAAACGTCTCCAGATGAGGGAAATAAAGGTGAATATTATTTAATATCAACTATAGATAATAATTACTATGACGCTAATTATACAGGTGCTTCTAGTGATGTTGAGAGTATACCTTATCAATATGGATATAATGCTGTTACTACAAAAAACATACCATATATAAGAACAATGGCAGATGATGGAACAACGCTTCAATATTCTGGTGAACCATATGGATATATAGATTTTAGAAATGATGGTGTTTATACTCAGGTGGACCCAGTAGCTTTTAATAAATTATATGACAGAGTTCCTAAAAGAGCCAAGTCACAAGAACTTATTAATGAAAATAGAATTGTATATGGTAATTATATAGATGGGTTTAATCAAGTATTACCACACTTTCATTTATCACCAACTTATGGAGAGGGGGGTGTACAACAAGAAGCTCCTACAAACCCATTAACAACTGTAGACTTAGACGCTTGGAATGGTGATCCATCAGACCCACAAAATTATGGTTTATCCCCAATTACACCAGAGGCTCAAGGTGCTAATTTTATTGACAGGGGTACAAAGCCAAATGATTTATCAGGAGACGCTACAACAGGAATGCTCACATCAGATTACACCCCATATAGTTATCCTGATATTGATGAGCAGTTAAATAATACTCAAGCTAGAAAAGCTTTTGGTTGGGATTCTAATATGCAAAGAAGTGCTTTTACAATTACGTTTCCAACTAATGTTACATCAGGTCAAACCTTTAGAATAAGGATGAATCATACAGTAAGATATTATGCTAATAATGTTTTTAAAAGTAATGATGAAAATGTAGAATATCCATTTGGTAGTGGTACTGAGGATAGCACAAAAGCATATGATAATTTTGGTTTTCAAATAGATTTAACTAGGCAAGTTTCTGGAGGTGGAGTTAGTGGCATGATAGATGATTTTATATCTGATATTAAAACAATGGCAAACTTTCAACAAAGTAGTGCAGGAGCAGGTCTAACAGATCTTAGAGGAAATAATATAGAGGGTTCTGACGATTTTAACCCCAATTTTAATACTGGTAAAATATACACCACTTACATGGTAGATTCTGATAGCAACCAAACTTACGCTTGGAATGGTGGTCAAACACAAGGTGCTGCACTAATGAGATTATCAAGTATAAAAAAATTAGATTCTGATTTTGGTACTAATAATGTTTTACAAATAGAATTTGTTCCTTATGGTCAATCAATAGGTACTACTGGTCAGCTTCCTGAAAATGGTTGTAATGAAAAGGTTAATAAGGAAGATTACTATTACCCTGATGGAACAGAAACTACTAACCTACATGTTTGGAAAGTAATAAATGAGTCTGCAGGTGATGATAACAGTTATAGAGATTCTACAAAATGTACTTCTTGTTCTGGATTTCAGTCAATAGATAATTCTGAGCCAGGTTGTGACGATGGTAGCACTGGTCTTGGTTCATCAAGATGGAGAGAGGAATTAAAAAGAGAAATGAGAAGTAATTGGTCTGGAGAGTCAGCAGCAGGTATTAATATTGAGGGGCCAGCATGGTCAGATACTACAGGTTTAAATGACGCTAATGCTGACAGTGTAAAGAATGCAGAAACAGCAGCCTGCTTTAAATCTGGTGCTTGGCACAGGTTTGGTTTAGTTTATTATGATGGAAAGGGTAGAAGCTCAACTGTTATGTTAAACACAGAGGATATTAGTGATACAACGTATGATAGAAACTCATCTGTATATGTTGGTTTTCCACCTGAAAGAATTTATGAGCAGGGCTTGTCTGATGATTTTGACACAGCCAACCCTAGTGGATTGACAACAACTTCTTTAACTAATGCACAAAAATTATCACCAGTAAATATATATTGGAAAATATTTCACAAACCACCTATTTGGGCTAGATATTACCACTGGGTATATGCTAGAAACACTTCTGTAGGTGATTTTATGCAATTTACTATTGACAATGCTTACGTCAATAAAGGTGCTAAAGCAGGAACAACATCTGCAGAAGCACAGAATGATACTAAAATATACATCTCCCTAAACACCATGGATGGTAGATTATGGAGTTATAGTCAAAAAAATAGGTCTTTAGTGGGTGATTGGAGTTTTGCTGAAGGGGATAGGGTTAGACTTATAGCTCAGGCTGATGGTACTGTTTTTGATAAGTATTATGACTTTAAGGTTGGTGATGTTGGTAATTACCCTGGTAGATTTGATATTGACCCAAGTGGTGGTGAAGGTATATCAGATGATGGTGTGTCTGGTAATGTAGCATTAATTAATGAATCTCCTGTTGGGGGATCTTCTAATGAACCTCAAACTGCAAAACTTGGAAAGTTTATTGTTATAGATGACCCTAAAATAGATGGATATGGTGTAGAATTAGCTTCTGATGCTAATGGAGATATACCAAACTGGCACAAAGTAACAGTTGAAATATATAGACCTAAAAAGAATACTACTGAAGAGCAATCACTTTATTACGAGTTCTCTGAAAGATTTGGTATAGGTGATATTGGTAAAGAAACAAGGTATCACATGGGAAGAAACGAAGGCAATAATCAGCAACCTTCTGACTACAACTCAGATAATAAAACATTGAATGCACCAGCTAGAGGGGTTTTCATGAGAGGAGACGTTTGGTATAAACCAAGAAATTTAAAAGTTATAGATTCTGGTGGAGGTAGTGTAAATCTAGGAGAGATATGGTATGAAAGTTATTTCTTAAATGATTTTCTTCAAACAAATCACAATAACATAGGTAGACCACACTTATACTCTATATACTCAAAAGAGCAAAGAAGAAAAGCTACATTAACTTATTCTGATGTATACCAACCTGATACACAGTATAATGGTTTACATTCATTTAGCTTTAGCCAGAGACCTTATATGGATTATGATTTATCTTTAGGTTCTATACAGAAGCTTGTATCTAGAGACACTAACCTTGTTATGCTTCAAGAAAATAAAACATCTAGAATACTTGTTAATAAAGATATAATAACAACACCAAGTGGAGACCAAGGCATAACATTGTCTACTAATGTTTTACCAGAAACTGCTGAACCATTTTCTGGAGACTATGGTGTATCTACAAACCCTGAATCTGTAGCTATACATGAATCAAAGATTTATTTTACAGATATAAAAAAGGGTGCAGTATGTAGATTAGGGGGAGATGGAATAACAGTTATATCTGACTACAAGATGAAAGATTTCTTTAGAGATAAGATGGACGAGTATCAATCTATATTAACATCAGAATATGAAGAAAAGTTGGGGGGTGGTTTATTTATTATTGGTGGTTACGATCCAAGACATGGAGAATATGTATTAACATTCCCACCTATATATAATACAACAACTAGTTCAACACTACAAACATCTATAGCTTTCTATAATACAAATGCTATTAATTTTAATTCAGCATCAAGTAATTTTGAAACTTTTATTACTGACCCATATATAGTAACAAATGAAAACATGGACGACAGTATACTTCAAGAGATAAATGGAAGAGAAATATCTGTAGCTCCAGTAACATTATCTTTTAATGAATCAGCTAATAGATGGTCTAGTTTTTACACTTTTTATCCTGAATATTATGGATCTTTAAATAGAGTGTTTATAAGTTTCAAAAATGGAGTCTTATATAAACATGATTATGATTCAACTAACCATTCTATGTTTTATGAAAATCCACTACCAAGTGAAACAAAGGTTTCTTTTCCATTTAATATTGATGTTTCTTCTGTTAAGTCTTGGAACTCCCTATCTATAGAGGGTTCTGCTAAACAACAGGCAATACCACTTATTACAACTTCAGCTATTTATGCACCTGTTACTGTTACTGCTACAACAGATAGTGCAAACCTAGAGGGAGCTAATGTTAGTTTTACAACAAATGATATAGTGGTGGGTGATTCTGTGTGGTATAATGATAATGGAACTCTTAGAACTTTAGGTGTAATAACTGCAATAACTGATGCAGATACTATTGTTACAAGTATTACAGAGGTTAATGCTTTTATAACTGCTAGTAGTACGTCATCAGGAGCTGCTTTAAATAATGTGTTTATTATAAGTGGGGGAGAGACAGCATTCAAGACTACTATGACAACAAATATAAATTCAACATCACTTGTCCACAGGTTATCATATGATAATGATGTTAGTGGTAATAATTTCCCAGGCAACTGGGTTGAGAGAGAAGATGTTCTTAGTTCTAATATACCTCTTGGGGAAACAAATTCTGCAGGGGGAGAATACTTTGGGTTAGGTATGTCCTCTTTTGATAGTGGTTCTACGTTTTTATTAGGACGAAGCCTTTTTGGTAATCCAACAACATTAACTAATACTAACTACACTTCTTCAGGAGTTGTGGCTGGAGATTCTGTTTATTGGGATAATAGTGGGGTAGAAACCTTAATAGGGACAGTATCTTCTGTGAATAGTGAAAGTAAAATAACTCTTTCTGGTAACGCTACATCATCTCAGGATAATAAGTTTTGTTATGTAAAGAAAAACTCAACCATAGAGGGAGATAGATTAAAAGGACATTATATGGATACCACATTAACAAAAAGAACTAAAGATAAAGTTCACATTTACGCTGCGAATGCAAATATAATTAACAGCGAACTTAGTAATAAATAAAATAATAATTAGTATATTTGTAAAACCATGGCTAAAAAGAAGAAAAAATTAAAAGGTTTATATGCTGCCAAGTATTTTATTGGTGGATTAATCTCTGGTATAAAGGGGGCTAAAAAATCTAAAAAAGATATACAGAAGGCTGAACAAGATAGATTACTGCAACTACAAAAAGAAGAACAACTTAGAAGTAGTAGACAACAACTTACTATGTCACCAGAAGTTGAGAAATTAAAAGAAGGTTTAGGTGGTACTGAAATCCAAAGAAGAGAAGAACAAACTGATAGAGCAAAAGCTGCTGCTATGGCTGCTGCTACTAGAGGGGGAACAAGAGTAGATGCATTTGCAGCTATGGGAGCAGGAGACGCACAGGCATCTAAATTAGCACAAGACCAAGCAGAAGCACAAAGAAGAGGTTTAGAAGCTGCACAACAAGAAAGAGGAAAACTTAGAGACACTCAAGAGGCTAGGGAGCAGGCTGACTACGCAAGACAAGCCCAGTTAGCTGATTACTCCAGAGAAGATGTTATGGCTGGTCAATCAAACTTGGCAGCTTATCAACAACAACAATATAGTGGTTTAGACGCTGGTATTGGAACTCTTTTTGGAATGGGAAAAGATGGAATGGTATCTGGTAAGAAAAAATCCTTAAAGGAAAAAATAAAAGAAAGAATGACTAAAGGTGTAGAAAATAAAGATGTTATGGAAGCTGGTGAACCTGAAGTTACTCCAGGAAAATTTTCTCATGAAAAGAATCCTATAGACCTAGTTCAGAAAAATGGAGAGAATGGTGCACCAGAAAAAATTGGTGAAATGACAGGTGGTGAGGCTATAGTCCCACCAAAGAATGTTAAGCAAATGAGAAAAATGATTGAAGAGAATAATGGAGAGGCTTTAGTTAAATTAATGGATAGACTATTGACTAAATGGGATAAGGAGGCTGAAGACACTAGTGAGTCAAGAGAAGAGTTTAAAAAAACAATGGCTAAACATGGTGCTGTTCATAAACCTAGAATGTCATCAGGAAAACAAATGTTTGCTTGGGATAGAGAATCTAAATTTAAAAAAGGAGGAATCTTTAAATAATATAATATATGCCAATAGCTAATGTATCAGAAATTGTAGGCCAAAGAGATTTGGTTAAAGAAGCTCAAGGTTGGGCTGATTTGAGGTTAAAGAAAAAACAACTTCAAGCAAGAGAGGAAAAAGAAAAACTAAAATCAAAACCTAAACCATACAATTTTAACACAGAAAACTTTGGAAGTGAGAATCCTCACATGTTTGATCTTCAACAAAACTTAAATCAGCAAATGAGTGATTATGCTTTAGCTAATGCTGAATTGTTAAGAACAACTCCTGGAACAGAGGATTGTGGACCACAGTGTCAGCAAGCTCACAGAACTTTAAATAATATGAATAATGCTGCTAAGATGTTTACTAAATATGGGGACAATCTTCAGGGATCTTATGATGAGAGAAAAAGGCTAATGGAGGAAAATCCAGACGCTTATGGGAATGACGAAAACATGGCAGCCTTAGAATCCTATATTAGTGCTTGGAATCAAGGACTTGGTGGAGAAGGTTTTGATATAGCATTTAATCAAAATGGTCATCTTATTGTAAATAAAAAAACAAGAAAAAAAACTCAAGCCACAACAGATGAAAATGGTGAAACTGTACCATTATGGGACAATGGAACAGAAGAAGGGACTACTGATAAGAGTCAAGCTGTAATGGAAAATGGTAAACCAAAACCACTTATGATGAGTTTGGATACTGGGGAAAGTACAGACTTTGATGTAAACCAAATGAGCTTTAATCAATTTGTAAAAGATATTGGGTTTGATAAACCTATATCTAATGTAGGTCAACAAGGTTTTGATAAAACAATAGGTTCTTATTCTGAATTAATTTCTAGAAACCCTGATCCAAGTCTTGACCCTAAAGCAGCATATAATGAATACAATAATCAAAACTTACAAAAACTTGAAGCTTACATATATAGTGGTGAAGGTAGAGTTAGAAGTCATTCAAAATATCTTGAGAAACTTCTTCAACAAGAAAGACTACAAGATGATGACCCTAATAATGATTTTGCACCTATAACAAAAGATGATATAGTAGGTAAAGCTTATGAACTTGCTATGGGTAAGGCTCTAGGTGATGATAAGATGAAAGATATTAAGAAGTCTTCTGTATATGACTTTTACGAAGAAACACTTAGTGGTGGTTATTTCGAGAATCCAGATGATATGAAGAGTGACTTTAAAGGAACAAATTATAAATTTGAGGGTAGCTCTTTTGACTCACCAGGTGGAACAGTTGATTTTAATATTAATGTTAGACCAGGTAATATTTCCCTTTTAAGTGGTGATAATCAATTCCAAAAATTAAATTCAAAAGACCAACTAGATTCTTATAGAACAACACAAAAATTTAGTGCTAGTAGATATGGTGTGGCTTTATTTTATAAAGGAAGAGCTATATCTGATGAAGAATTTGCTAATTTAGAACCACCTGAAGAAAAGGCAAAAGCAAAATATCAAAGAGCCATGTATGGACAGTTAATATTAAATAGTGGGGAAGAAGATGATATTAAGTTACTGATTGGTGAAAATTATGGTCTGGATAAGGACAATGTTTTAATTGATGCAATTGTACCAGCTGGTATATATGAAAGAACTGTTGGTGGTACTGGTTCTGCAAAAGAGGGTGAGGGTAAAATTAATGAAGAAATGATAAGAGATGCTCAAAAATTAGTGGAAGCTAAACAAAAGCAGCATGATGCTACCTATGGTGCTAAAAAACAAAAGAAAAAGAAAACAAACACTAGAATAGATGTATTATAATGAATGAAGATTTAGACTCATTATTAGTTGATTTTTATAGTAAGTATACTGAAGAGGAACTTACCCCAGAAAAGATAAACTCCATAAAGAATACTTATGGTGATGATATTGATGGTTTACTACAAGACTTATATCAAAAGTATGGAGATGGTCAGGTAGATGAAGATAAACTAAATATCATAAAAGAAACATATGGCTTAAAAAAAAAAGACCAAACAGAACCAGATTTGGTTGGGGAAAGTGGTACATCAGATGTGGGACCTGGTGGTTTGGACTCTTCAGAGGTTAGCATACAACCTCCCCTAGAAACTCCAAATCTTTTAATAGATGGAGTTCCAATAGAAAAAAATGAACTAATAGATATAATAAATACTGACGAAACATTTGTTTCTGGACTAGCAGATGGCTCAATAGATTATTGGTTTGGTGGTGAAAATCTAACAGAAGAAGCTCAAGAAGAATTAGGTAATATAGAAAAAATCGTTGGAGATGCAATAGAATCTTATAGGTCTCAACAAGAGGTAGAAGAACCTAGGATTAGTGAAGAAACTGTTGAAGAAAAAATAGAAAAGGAGGATAATAGGGTAAACCCAGAAAAAGCTGTTCCAAAAGAGTCTTTAGTTCCCATTAATGAAAGACCTAATATTAATATTAATGAAACATCAACATATAATTTAGTAAACCCCATAGTAAATGAAGCAATGGACGAGATTGACTCATTGTGGAGTAATCACCCAACATTAAATATAGAGAGTACCTTCAGAGATGAAGAGCTTAATGATAGTGTTCGTGGACATAAGCATTCATACCATTTACATGGAATGGCAATAGACTTAACAGGTCAATCAGCAAGAGATTTTATGAACTGGATTGAGAACACAGAGGAAGGAAAAAACTGGGCAGAGAAATGGACAGAGGGTGCTGATGGTGGAGCAGGAGTGGTATTAGAATATGAGGGTGAACAAAAAGAACACGTTCATATACAATTTAAAAAGGGTCTATCTCCAACTGAGAAAGAGAAAGTAATTGAAGAGCAAGGCTTAGAATCAAAAGTTAATAATTATGCTTCAGCAACATATAGTCCAGTGACTGGATATATGCTTCAAGGAAGAGATGATGAACAATCTGTATTTCCAGGCGAGGTTGATGTAGAAAAGTTTGTAACAGGAAAAAGTAAAGAAACTGGAGCTAAAACATATGATACAAAAGCAATTCAGGAAGAGGCTGGTAGAATATGGGATGCCAAGTCTGACAAGGAAAAAGAAGAGTGGGAAAAGGGAGGTTATGATAGAAAAAAATATATTGAGACTAATGGTGGTGCTCTTAGGAGGGGCCCACAAATAACTGAAGGTGAAGGTGGTAAAATACCTGACCAAACAATTGGTCCAATTGTGAATTGGCTTAAGGAAGACGTTCCAGTAGGTTTAGGTTTAAAAGAAGCTGATAAAAAAGAAAGAGTAAGAAAACAATGGCTTAGTGCAGAAAATGATGGCTGGTCTCTTCACGTTGATGATAATTTTAATTCTGCTGATATTTCTAGTCTATATACTGATAAGGAATTATCTAACTTAAATGAATGGATTTACAATCAAAAACAAAGAGATAAGGGTTATATTGATCCAACATCTCCTCATCAGGTTAGTTGGAGCTTAAGTGGTTTGTCATCTTATTATAAACAATTCTGGGACCCAGATGGAAAGGGTGGCTGGAAGTGGAGTCAAAGCCCTGATAATCAGTATTATAAAGAATTATATGAAAGACCTAGAAAAGTTATAGAAAACTATCTAAACAATGGGTGGGAGCATGTTGGTGGTAGTAAATACAAACATAAAGAGTCTGGTATTATTATAACGCCAGAAGATACTGAGGGTAGAAATCCTCTTATTGCTAATCATCAATCTTTACCTGAGCTTGTAAAAATAATAACCTCTAATCCTAATCATTTTGTAAATGAAAATGGAGAGTTTGATTCTGATAAATTATTAGATTACTATAATAAATCTAATCCAATTGTGGCTAAAAGACTTGAGGAGGAATTGGGTTTTGTTATTAGAAAAGAAGATGGTGTAGGGGATAGAATAAGGGGTGAGCACGCTGCTAAAGCAACAGTATTTTTAAAGAAAAATTTAGATGCCATTCTTAGGAAACAGCAAGATGTAGCTGATAAATCTGGAGCCAATAATGAGTTTAAAAAACTTGGTAGGACTATGGGGTTGGCAGAAAAGTGGATGGAGAAACAAATAGACCTGTTGGAAGAGTTTCCTATAAATGCAAATGGAACTCTTAATACTAGAAATTTAAGTAGAGAGGATATATTAAGATATAATAATCTTTTAGAAAAGTTTCAATATTTTCATGGTGGGAGGTATCAAGAGTTGTTAAAAGAACAGGAGGAAATGTTCTCGAAAGACACAAGCCTTGGACTTTTTGAATCAACTTTTCAGCTTTATGATAATGTTTTAAAATATGGAAAATCAGGCATAAAGGAAGATTATCCACAATATTCTGATTATCAAGATAGAATTTCTAAAAGAATATTAACAGCTAGTGAACAATATGAGAAAACTAGTTGGTTTGGTGCTTCATTAAGAAATATAGCCACCTCAACTGTTGCTTTACAAAAACAAGTACCACAAATGATTGCTGCCCTTCCTCAGCAGTTTTATGGAATGATTAGTGACGAGAACACGTTTGACTGGACAGATGCTGTTGCATCTTTTGTTAGTGATGGAATGGAGGAACGTTATATGGAAGCGACTGCTGATATGGAGGAGCTTGGAGTGCCATTAACTTCTTTTTTCTTTGCACCAAAAAGGCATGAGAACTCAGAATATTTAGGTAACGTTTACTACACTGATGTGGATGATAATACAATTATCTTTGATAAAGATGGTGAAATAAAACATATGTTAACAAAAGATAATATACCTATAGAGGATGGTTCTGATATGTTTGAAAGCACAATGAAGGAATATCAAGAGAATAAAGAAAAATACCCAACAGAAACTAAAAAAGAGTGGGGTAGTTTTACACAGAACTTTCTTCAAGCAGGAATGGGTTTTGCTCTAGACATGGCAGCAGCATACTTAACAAGAGGAAAAGTTAAGAAAATGGGTTATGGTATGAAAAGTCAAAAAGCTGCTTTTTATGCTGGTATGACAGGAATGCAAAATAGAATGTATTATAACTTTTATGAAGAAGCTTTAAATGCAGGATTAAACCCAGCTGACGCAACTGACTTTTCTAATGCTGCGACTTTTACTACAGCTATGATAGAAATTGCAACTCCTGATTTTGGTATGCTGAATGCAGGCACTAAAAGAATGCTTGTAGGAGAAACTGTAGATGCTATTTTAGGTAAGACAAAAAAATCTGCAGTAAATAAAGTTTTGGCTAGAAACATTATTAGTAACACAGTTTTTTATGGTGGATTTGAGGGTCTAGAAGAGGTGTCACAAGGTGTTGCTGTTGATGGCATCAAGAACAATTGGTATGGTGAGTATAATTTTGATGCTAACTTTGAAATAAACAGGTCTATTGAAGAGTTTATGATAGGTGGTATTTTAGGAGGTAGCACCACACTTGTTACAAATGTAAAAGCAGGTAGAAAAAATATAATGAGTGGTTTATACAAAGATGGTGTAATGAACGCTTATACTAAGAAAAAAGAAGTTTTTAAAGGTATAGATAATATGGTTGGTGAAACCATTATAGTAGCGAAGAAACCAAAGGTTTTTACAAAAACTGATGCCAAGAAGTTAAAAGAAAAACTAGCAGGTCAATTTAAAACCTTAGACAATATGACTGAGGGTAAAAATATTTCAGATATTGGCAAAAGAGAGATCCTTGGTTTATTAGATATAAAAAATTCTGCAAGCAGTCTACAGGGTATACCAGAAATTAAAGAAGAAATGTCTTTAAGGATAAAAGAAGCTGACAAGGCTATGGAAAGTATTTTAGCTGGTAAAGATGTTGTTTCAACAATGAATACTTTTTATGATAATATGGATACTGGGATTAGTAAATATCTAGGTCCATTTACAAATATAAGTGGTCAAGATATGGATGTAAGTGTCAGAGCATTAATAAGAAAAATAAACAAAGGAGATGTTATATCTGAATCTGAGAAATCACAAATCTTACAAGCTTTATCTGAAGATATTAAAAACTTAGATTCTAAATCTATTTTAACAAGTAAAGAAAAAACTATTTTAAACCTATATAAGAAAATAGAGAAAGATATTAATAATTTAAAAACTGTAAAAGATGCAAAAACAACAACTAAGACCAGAGGTAGAGGCAAGACTGGACGAACTACCAGAGGAACTGAGGGTACGAGTATTAGAGAAGATATTGAACAAGCTCCAACAGAAGGAGACAAAACAACCCTCAACCAAAACATTGGAAAAAAAGTCTCCTACAAAGGAAGAGAAGGAGTCTTAGCTAAAAATAAAAAAGGAGAATTTGTTTTAAAACCTATTGGGAAAGGTAGAAGTATTAAGATTAAGGATGCTACTGGAAGAAAAAGACTATCTACTCTAGGTTTAAAATATCAAGGTAAAGATATAAGTGTAACTCCAGAGGGAGATTTAATAGTTGAAGGAGATAATACTGGTGAAATACTTGGGATGTCTAAAAATGACACAGGAGGATTAGAGGGTGTTATTACTTTAGATAATAAGTTTTCTAATGAGGTGAAAGACAAGGCTAGAAAAGAATTTAAGAAGCTTCAAAATAAGAGAAATAAAGGTGATATTTCTCAAAACGAGTTTATAGATGGTGTAAGAAATATTGAAGGACTTAATTTAGAAACCTCAAGTGATGTTCGTTTTAAAGCAGCAGCTGATAAGATGATGAATGATATTTTAAATTCTGGTAACGCATCTGTTATAAGCATGTTAGATGTTGAGCAGATGATAAAAGAAGCTGAACAAGAATTAGGTTATGAGACTCAGGAAAAGGAAAAACAACAGAAAGAGCAGGATGATATAAATAAAAAAAGAAAAAAGAAACAAAAAACTAAAAAACAAAAATCAGAAGTTAAACCATTGTTCGATAGCACTACTGATAATATAGACGACTTAATAGAAGAGTATTCTAAATATGAAGGATCTGAATATAGAAAAATTGTTGAAAACTTAAAAATAGCTAAAAAACTATTTAATAAATTAGGGTTTACTACAATTATACACGCTGACACAGGGTCAATGAACAATTGGTACTCAAGTCGACCTCACTTAGAGAACCCTGGTATTGGAAGAGGATTAAATTATGAAACAGGTGTTGATGGAGTAACACCAGAAATTCACATTAACCTAGAGCTAGCAAATCCTAACACCTCATTTCATGAAGTAGCTCACCCATTTGTTACATCTATATTTAAACTAACTAAGAGTGGTAATAAAAACGCTAAAAAACTAGTTGAAAGTTTAGAAAAAATTCTACCTAAAAAGTATTTAGATTTTGGTGCGAATTACGCTTTATTCAATAATGAAGGTGAAATTGTAAATAAAAATGAGGCAGATGGACCACTAGCAGAAGCATTAACTGAGTTTTTAGCTGATGCTGGTCTTAAAAAGTTTAACGCTGACCAAGGAACTCTTAATAAGGCTAAGAATTTTGCTAAGTCTATATTTAAAAGTTTAGGTATAGGACCTAAAAATTGGACTGCTGACCAAGACCCAATAACCATAGGTTTAAAAGAATTATCAGACCTAACAACTGTTGAAGATGTGGTTAGAGTGTTTACTAGAGCTACATCAAGTGGAGCTAACTTAAATGAGCTAAAAAAAGGTAGACATACAGTAAAACCTAAATTCCAGTATAATATAAATGAACAGATTGATGCTCACCATGCTGGGGACCCCAATAACTTAACAGAGGAAACAGGCTCCACATTTAATGATTTATTTGGAGACGTAAGTGGTAAACCATATACTAGTGTTTCTATATTTACAGATAGAACAAAAAAAATAAAAGGTAAAAAAATTACAAAGAAAGATATAGAAGATTTTATAAAGAAAAATAAATTTATATTAGACCAACATGATTCCTTAGCAGTAGGAACTTGGTTTAACTCAAAAGATGGATTTACTTATATAGATATTTCTTCAGTCATACCTAAATCTAAACAAAAAGAAGCAGAGGCTTTGGGTAAAAAACATAATCAAATATCTATTTTTAATTTAGAGAATTTTGAATACATTGACACAGATGGTGATGGAAAAAACATAAAACATACACCAGATAATTTACAAGAAAGAATAAAAACAATCCAAGATATAGTGGGGGATTTAAGAGTTACACCACCCTCAACACCTAAGTTTCAAGTAATAGCACCTAAAGGAACTAAAAGTTTTAACAATTGGTTTGGAGAATCTAAAACAGTTAATAATGAGGGGGAACCTGTTCCATTCTATCATGGAACTTCTAGTAAAATGTTCACCCAATTTGATGCAGGTGTGTCAGGTTCTATATTTTTTAGCCCAGACCCTGAGTTTGCTAATGTTTTTGCTGCAGCAGATTCCAATACTGGTTGGATACCAAATTTTGAGACATATTTACCAGGTTCTAGAGTTTTGCCTGTTTATATAAAAGCTGAAAATACTTGGGACTATGAAAACCCTGAACACAGAGAGATGGTTATTGATGAGCTTCAAAAGAGATACTTAACAACAGGTAGAGATAGATTATTATTTAACCTAGAAAGAGGTACTTGGAATTATATAGAGGGTATTAGTAATGTAATTAAAAGATTGGGTTTTGACTCTTATCACATTTTTGAGCAAGCAGATGTAGACCCTAATGCTTTACCAAGTCAAAATATTGAAACTATAAAGAATATTGTAAAAGGAAAAGACAGTATAAAACAAATAGGTGTTAAAAATATAGCAGTATTTAATTCAAATCAAGTTCGTTCCATTAATAGGAAAGATTACACAGATATAGAATCTCCTAAATTCCAAAAAGTTGAACACAAAACAACAAGTTCCTCTATAAACTTTACAAGCATGGAAACTGGAACACCTCAACAATGGATGGCTGAATTAAAGAGAGTTGGTGGTACTAATATAGATAATGAACTTAGGTTTATAGGAATGAAAGACTTCTTAGATGCTGTTGAAACAGCTTACGTTGACTTTATGATACCTAAAGTTGCTATTCAGGATTATATAGAAATCAACAATACATCTATTGAAATGGATGGGTTTACTATGAGAATCAGTAATCCTTTATTTGAACTTGCTAAAGTAAATGTTGAAAATAGGTATGATGATAATGGTGAGATGGCACTTTTTGTAAGTGATATAATAGCTCCTGATTTAGAGATGATGTCTAATATAATGCCAGTTGTAAGAAGCCTTGTTAGATTTGCTTCTGATAATAATTATGATAGTGTTGCGTTTGCAGATGGTAGTGCTTTTGATGGACCAAAAGCAGAGTTTTTTGGTTCTGCTGTTCCTCAAGCTATATCTGATGTTCTTTCAAGTATAGATTCAAATGCTGGACCAGTATTAACAGGTATTGGGGGTAAAGCCCAAGCATCTTTTGATGTAACAAATAAAATAACAGCTCTATCTGAAGACACTAGTAATCCATCTAATAGTGTTGAAAACACCAACGACTTTCAAGAGGGTGCAAAGACTCTATACTCAACAAAACCAAAAATGCAAAAGATTAACAATGGTCTTAGATTATGGGAGCACATAAGAGACTTTTCTCTTAAGAGAGAGTTATTACCTGAAGGTAATATACCTAAAGATGTTTTTAATAAAGAATATAAGTATAAGGGTAGGATTCAAGCTGAGAAATTCAAACTAATGAAGCTTGTTGAAAAACTAAGAACTGTTATTTTAGAAAATCAGAAGAGTGATAATCCACTTTCGTTAAAACAAATTAATGATGCTCTATCAGACCCTACAATTAAAATACAAGAATTACAATCTGAACTAGAGGGTTATGAGAGTGATTTAGATTTACTAGAAACACAAGGAAAAAGTTATGCAGCAAAAACTGTATTAAAAAGAATAAGAGAAACAGAGGCTGAAATTAAAGAACTTAAAAAGAGTGCGTCTAACAGGTCTACTTTAAAAGACTTAGATTCAGCCCCAGAAATACAAAAATTAGTAAAACAAGTTAGAAGAAAAATAGACTCTTTAAGTAGGAAACTTAAAAGTGTTGTTAATGAGAAGCTTGGAATAACTATTGATAAGAATTTAGGTTTATATATCAATAGACAATACAGGATACATCATGATAAAAAATATGTTGACAATATGATTAAAATAATTGACAACATGATTAATGCTGATAACAACCCAGATAAATTAGCAAAGACTATAAAAAGATTTAAGAAGGAGTATGATATTATACAAAATGCTGCCAACCTTGTTAGGGAGAGATTAGAGAAATATCGCAAAAACAATGGTCTTAATCCACCAACTGAGCATGATGTCCTACAAGAGATTAAGAGAATGTTTGATAGAGATGGAACACCATCAGAGTTTGGTAAAACAATATTTAGAGCTGACGAGGTAAATAATAAAATATTTAAAATAAGAAAAGACATTCCTAGTGAAATAGCAGCTTTATTTGATGAGGTTCAAAACCCATTATTTAACATGGTAAACTCTATAACTAAGATGGTTGATTCATTTGAGACTATGCAGTTTCAATCAGATGTTGTTTCTAACCTAGAAGGCACAATGATCTTTAGAGAAGACAACAGACCAACTGGTAAAGATTATAAAAAATATGGTTATGAATTTACACTACCATTTTCTAATATAAAATACTACACGTCTGAAGAGGTAATAGAATTTATATATGGGGAGCTACCAGGATATAGTAATCTTAAATGGGCTCAGTTTTTTAATGGTGCTATTAAACTTTCTAAAACAGTTTGGTCTATTAAAACCCATGTTAGAAACCTTATGGGTAATATGTACTTTGCAAGTATAAATGGTCATTTCTCTCCTAAATCTTTCTTAGAGAGTATAAAGATTATGCAAAACCTATATGGTAAATCCACAACCAAAGATAGAGAGATGATGTTTATATCTATGATAGAGAATGGTATAGTAGACTCTGTTCACGCAGATGAATTGAAATCTATACTTAAAGATGGTGGTTTAGGAGTATTTATGGGAGACCTGTTTGAAGCAAACATGGATATTGATAAAGTTAAAAAGAAATATATCAGCATAAGGGATAGTTTTAAAGACCCCAAAAAAGTTCCTGCTTATGTAAAGCAGGGCTTCAAACTATTAAACTCATTTGTAAATAAAACTTATTTATGGGAGGATGTTGTATGGAAAGGTGCTGCATACATTAGTGAAGTACAACTTTACCAAGATGCTGGTTACAGTAGAGATGAGGCTGTGAACATGGCTGCTGAAAATATAAGGGGTGGTTACACAACATATTCTCTCGTCCCAAAATTAGGTAAAAGATTAAGAAGAGCTATATTATTAAGTGACTTCGTATCTTTTCCAGCTGAAATATTTAGAACAGGTGTAGGTTCTTTAATGATTGCTAAAAAACATATTACTTCAGGGAATCCAGTGCTCGTTAAGAATGGTTTAAAAAGGTTAGCTGGAACAGCTGCTGCCTGGTATGCTTTACCACATGCTTATACAGGAATAGTTTCTGTTTGGGCTACTCTTTTCTCTATGATTAAAGATTTAGTTGATGATGAAGAAGAGTATGAAAAACCACCAATAATGTCCTATGAATTAATGAATGGTGAAGAGTTAAAAATTAACGAAGAGTTTACCCTATATGAGAACTACTCAGATTATTATGATAAGTCTATTAGGGGTGCTGACTTTGAAGACTTAAATACACCAGACGTAAGTAGAGATAAAATGATTCAATTATTTGTACCTCACTATATGAAATATGGAGATGTAAAGTTAACCTCTTGGGATGTTGATGACAATGGTGAATTTAATGGAACATATTATATATGGAACTCATCAGATAACTTATCACAAAATGTTTTAACTAACATTTGGAGTGCACTATGGAACACACCTGAAAATGATCCAACCTGGGCAAGAGATTTTATGCCACAGTTTAAGGGATCATTAGATGATGTTTTTGATGCTACTGTTAGTCCTTTTGTTAACTTTAGTATGAGTCTTGAAATGGGGATGGAGATAATTGGGGACGTTAAGGATATGGATTATAATAAGGATAGTTGGAGTGATATTGCTGTAAAAGCCACAAAAAATGTATGGGAAACTGCATCACCTAGTGTCATTAAAGAAATATATTCTATATCAGAAAGTTATAATCCAGATTTCTTTTTAGATGAAGATGAATTACATAAGAAAAAATCTCCAATTCACGAGACCTTGGCATTGACTGGTTTTAGGTTCTCAAGATTTAATATTGCAGAAAACTTAAACTTCAAAGTTAGAGAGATGTCTAACCATTTAAGAAAATTAGACCCAGAAGAAAAAAGTCCTAAAAAGATAGAAAAAGAAGTTAAAAAAACTCTTGTATATATGGATAAGTTATATCATTACTCTGATGCACTTGGTATAGAACAAGATGGTGTTGAACTGCTTGATGACAATGGGGAAAGGATAACAAGAAAAGACCTTCCAAATAAGACTAGTATAATAAGACAATACATTAAAGGATTTGGAGAGGGGAATAAAATTTATGATTTTATAGATAGAGACAGAAAGAAATTCCCAACATATGATTCTTGGATTGAGGTGTTTGGTGATGAATTAGAATGGTCTGAGTTCCTTAATGATTGGCAAAAAGAAGAATTAGAAAAACAATTAAGTGAATAAATATGAAATTAGAAGTATTAAGAATATCTAGTGGACCAGATTCCACATCTGGAGTATTATTTATAGTAGATGATGCTGCAGACAACCCACATGGAGAGGGTTTTAGATGTAAAAGAAGTTTTGTTTGTTATACATTAGAAGATGAAAAAAGAGATAAAAAAGTTTTTGGGGAAACTAGAATCCCTGCTGGCACATATGAAATTAAACTCAGAACAGAGGGGGGATACCATGCGAAGTATTCTAAAAGATTTTCTAGTATTCATAGGGGTATGCTTCATGTCACTAATGTTCCTGGCTTTAAGTATATTCTCATTCATTGTGGCAATACTGATGAACATACTGCAGGTTGCTTACTCGTGGGTGACTCACAGGAAAACAACCAATTAAATAAGGATGGTTTTATAGGTAAATCAACACAGGCTTATAAAAGAATATATCCAAAAATAGCTGAAAAACTACTTAATAACACTAAAGTGTTAATAACTTATAAAGATATTGCTTAGGAAAGTGATTTTTTTTGTATATTTAATTTGTGTTTTCATAATATTTATTTTTAGGGGGTGTATTTGATTTTTTATTAAGTCACCCCCTAAATTTTTAAAAACTACAAATGAGAGATTATAAAGACGAATATAAAAAGTTTCAAAGCTCTAATAAAGAGAAAAAGAATAGAGCTAAAAGAAATAAGGTTAGATTAAAGTACCTTAAATTAGGTAAGGTTAAAAAAGGAGACAACAAAGATGTTCACCACACTAATGGTATAAATAATGATAGTGTTGAAGTGATGTCATCTAGCAAAAATAAAGGAATGCCAAATGAAGGTGGTAGAAAAAAGAATATGAAAAAAAGAAAATTTGTTGATGGAGGTGTAAGTGCACCTAAAGGATTTCATTGGATGAAAAAGGGTATGGGCAAATATAAACTCATGGAGCATGGAGATAAACCATTTAAGAAACATGAGGGTGCAAGTTTAAAAGCTGAATTTCCTATACAAAAAAAACACAATCCTAAACAGGATGCTAAAATGGCCAAAAAAAAATATAAGACAGGTGGTCAGGTGTTCCACGAAACCAATGACAAAGAGGGGTATAAAGATTGGAAGAAAGGAAAAACCCCAGTTAAATATTATCAAACCACAAACATATCTCCTTCAGTTTTGAAAGAACAAGTAGTAAGTAAACCTTATGAAGATCAAGTACAGCCAGGCTCTAAAGAAGCTCAAAGAAAAGAAAATTGGGTTTATGATAGAAACACTCAAGATGGTAGCAACAGGAGAGAAGAAGAATTGTTATTAGAAAAAAAAGGAGGAAAAGACATAAAAAAAACTGGCTTTATGAGAGGGTTGTTTAATAGAAAAACTGAGAAAGGCCTTGTTAAGAAAAAATTTGATGATGAGCTATATAAGGATAGTAAGTTAATAGAAGGAGCTAGAACACCTATATATAGTAAAGACGCAGAAAAATCTCAAGGTAGAGAACAATTGAAGTTTGTTCAATCAGGTACAGACAGTGATGGAAACCCTATGAAAATGAAATGGAAGAAAAAAGGTATAAAGGGTAGAGATATACCAACTGAAATGGGAAAATCAAAAAGGGTCAATAAAGATGAAAGCAAGTTTGTTAGTTTTGTAGATGGTAAAAGAATAAAGAAAAGAGGAGAGTCTCCAGATGCTGCTAGAGAATATAAAAGAAAAGGATTCAGAAGGGTTTATGTTGATCCAGATGCTGAAGGAAATGTTCAATATGTAGGGACCAATAAAAGATCAACTAAAATAACTGATAAGGAAAGTAGTAGAGAACAGAAGAAACAGCAAAAGCTAGAAAACAAAGCCATCAGAGAACAAAAGAAAATAGAAAACAAAGCCATCAGAGAACAAAAAAGAAAAGATTTTAGATCGTCTTTTGGTTCGCCCTCAAAATCTTATTCTTCTAGCTCTGGTTATGGTGATTACAAAGAAGGTGGTGGTCTTTGGGCAAATATACATGCTAAAAGAAAAAGAATTGCTGCAGGCTCTGGTGAGAAAATGAGAAAACCTGGTAGTCCTGGTGCTCCTACAGCGAAAGCTTTAAAAGAGAGTAAAGCAGAAGAGGGAGCTGTTGTTTTTAACAAACCAAAGAGAACTCCAAACCATCCAAAAAAATCACATATGGTTATTGTAAGAAAACCAGGAGGTGGTAAAAAAACAATTAGATTTGGTCAACAAGGTGTGACCACTGCTGGTAAACCAAAAGAAGGTGAATCACAAAAACAAAAAAACAGAAGAAAATCTTTCAAAGCTAGACACAGAAAAAACATAGCAAAAGGAAAATTGTCAGCAGCATATTGGGCTGACAAAGTAAAATGGTAAAATGTCAATTAAAGAAAAGAAAACGAAGCAGCTGGGAATGAATCCTGGAACTGCTTCAAATAGATTAAAAAAATCTATACTATTTAATTTCGCTAAAATGCTGGGTTATGCATGGTGCTACCAGTGTGCCACAGAAATAAAAGATATAGACAAGTTCACAATAGAACACAAGACCCCTTGGTTAGATTCAGAAGATCCAATAGATAATTTTTTTAATTTAGACAATATAGCTTTTTCACATGCTAGTTGTAATTATAGTGCTGCCAGAGCAAAATATGGCATACCATGTCCATCAGTAACAGCATATAGAAATGGGTGTAGATGTGATGGTTGTAAAAAAGCTAAAACAGATTATAGAAAAAAAAGAAAACAATTAAAGGGAAGAGATGAGTAAGCCAAGTTTTTTAGATAAAGTAAAGAGTGTTATAAAAGACACTTCTAAATATATTGCAGCTGGAGCAAAAAATGTCCCACCAGAAGAATTTTTAAGAAGGGCAAAGGTTTGTGACTCATGTGTTCACTTTGTTAAGAAAGATAATTTATGTGGTATATGTGGTTGCTATATGGATGTAAAAGCTAAATGGAGCACTTCAGAGTGCCCCAAAAATAAATGGTGATATGAAAAGAATGGGTTTTGGTTTTCAGTTTTCTAATGGTATATTATTTGGTATAAGACATTACGAACCAGACGATGTGTGTAATTATTATGAAATACACTTTTATCTTGGACTCTTTGTGTTTTTTATTACTATAGAATACTAGATTTTAGACTTACTAATTTTTTCAGTTGGTGTAAATATTCCTTCTTCTAAATTAATTGTGCCATCACCATATTTTTTCTTAAGCTTGTCTGCTATCTTAGCTTCCTTAGTTTGATTACCCTTAAACCTAGCAGTCATATCATCCTCCATCTTTTCTAACTCTGAGAGTTTAGCTTTCATCATTATTATATCCATTTTTATTCTACCAAAATCAACAGTCATTCTAGTATTCTCTCCTCTAATTTCTCTTATTTCTTTAAGTTCTTTCTCTTCTAATTTAATTTTTTCCATTTTTCTTTAATTTATTGTTAGTTCTTATTTTTTCGATTGATCGACCAGCGAAGTAGGCTGAGTAAACGCATAGTAGCAAGGTCTGATAAATTGGGACATATGCTGGTGAGATTGAGAACCCACCTATATTACCATCAAATACAGATATAATAACAAATACTATTGTTAAAAATATCAATGTTATTGGTCTTATGTTTGCTGGCAACCAACCTGCCTTAGCATCAGCCTCCCATCTTCTTGTTACTTGTTCTTGTGCATTGGACTCTGCATTAACTAAGATTTCTTTCATCTTATTTTTCAGGGTTAACTTTTCCTCTTTGGTTGTTACAACCTCGTCAATTATTCCTGAAGCATTTCCAATTAGTGATTTAAATAGTCCTTGTAGCATTATATTTTGTTTTACGTGTATATTTTTTCTTATTCTTATATGGCTTAGACCTTAAGTCCATACCATTATTTTTAGCTTCAGTGTCAGAATCTCTTCTAACCATTTTAGCTATTCTTTTTTTATCTGCCTGTGATATTTTAATTTTTTCCTTAATCATATTGATACATTGAAGTATTTGTTTTTTACTTCCAGGCATGTAAAGTTCGTAATTTAAGTTGTTTTTTACAAGGTATTGTTTAAAAAGTTTCCATTTAAGATTAAAAACATCTGTTTTCATACCTTTCACCTCTATTATCCATCCCTCCTCTAGATTGGTGAAGTCAGGTAAGTAGGTTGTGGACCTGATACTCGTCAAAGCCTGGTCAAACACCAACTTACCTTTCTTCTTCCTCTTTTCTATACTTACATTTTCGTACTTAAACTTTTCCATAAGAACAAACTTCTCCTTCTCATAGTCAAATTTTATACCTTCCTTTTTTAGTTCAGCATATGCAAATGCCTCTAGCCTGGATCTAAATTCCACACCATCTATCTTGGTGGTCTGTACGTTCTTTACTCTACCTTTACTTTTTCTATTTCTCATAGTCTAATATAGGTACATTAGAAATATATTCCAAACCTCTCCATTCTATAGACTCTGTATACCATCCAGTTGAGTTGTCAAAACTCTGAAAGAGAACAGCAAAATCACCCTTCATTTCAAACCTGTCACCAAATGGGACAGCATACGACTCAAATCCATCACTCATTTTACCTATATGTATTAAAGGATAACTGTTTCCTGTATCAGTATTTTTCGTATATACCCTAAATCCATTTTCAGATATATGTAAAAACATTGGTTTGGTAGAGGCAAATGTGTTTTCCATTTGTATACCCTCTTCAAAAGTAAAGCGATAAGTCTCTTGAATTTTATACACCCCACTTTTAACTTGTGAAAACCCCTGTAGCGTCAGAGATACTATCACTAAAAAAATTGCTTTCTTCATAATAAATTAAATTAAATTAACACTAATCCTCTACAGGGCTTTCCTCTAGAGCCACATTTATACTCGTACTTAGAATTATTTCTAAAAAATAAGTATAATGTTTTTCATAATCCTTTTCAGCCTCCTCTGTATACTTACAACCCACATAGTTCTCAAAAGTTTCTACATAAGGGGACCACCCAAGGGATTTCCATTTTTTTTCTATTTTTCTTTGAGCAAGTTTAGCTGCTAATTGCTCTGCATGTATTTTAATTGTTGTATAACACATAATATATATATTAGTTAATACTTGTTTTAATATAAGGATACTTGCCATGAACACTTATTGAGATTAAGGAGATGATGTTTAATTAATCTCTGGCAAGTACCCTTATTTTGTACACCCAGTAGGACTTGAACCTACAACCTACAGCTTAGAAGGCTGTTGCTCTATCCAATTGAGCTATGAGTGCAGTTAATGTACGTCATTACTTATACCCATTTTTTCTCTCCACTTCCACCCTGTTATCTTTATATCAACATTTTGTGTTGATTTTATTTCACTTTTTAAACAAGACAATAAATACTTGTTTTTATTTAATTCACTTATGGTATCTCCAACTGCTGTAGTTACAAATGTTCCTTTGCTCTTCTTCTTAGTTTCTTTTTTCACACCTCTAACCCTTCTCCATGTGTTCCATTCGTAATCAACCTCAATATGCCATATCTGTTTTCTCATACCTTCTTTTTTATCCTACCTATAAAACAAAGGTCTAATGTTTTAACCTTAGTAAATAAGTCTTTCGCACCTGGTCTAGTTGATAACTCATAAAAGTCCCAACCCTTAACTTTATCTATGCACTTGTCATGCACCATTTCTTGTAGATCATCTTTTTTAACCTCTATCCAGTAATCCCTAGTCTCAAAAGCAAATCCATCTGCATCTCCATATAGCCAACCTTTCTTTCCTAATACATTTTTAAATTCTACAAAATGTATATTCTCATCATCTTTTTTAATAGCCTTTACATCTATCTTTATGCCACTAACTTCCAGGTCCCAGTGCTCATTATAATCTTCCTCTTCAGTGGGCCACTTTACATTTTCATATAGATTAGCATAATCTTTTTCAGCACGTCTGCCCCTAATCATATCTTCTCTCTTCTTTTCTTTAGTCTTGTATCTCATGAAATTTTGTTAATTCTCTTTGAAACCTAAGACCTAGCACCCCAGTACCAATGTTTCTTCCTTTAGCAAATATAATTTCTGCTAAACCCTCTGTGCTGTTTCCTTTATCATCCTGCGTTATACCATAGTATTCTGGTCTATATACTAACACCACCACATCAGCTGCTTGCTCAATTTCTCCTGACTCCCTTAAGTCTGCTATTGTAGGTCTACTTTCAGCTCTTTGACCTACACCCCTATTAAGTTGAGACAATGCAATTATAGTTACACCTAATTCTTTAGCTATATTCTTTAATGCTCTTGCCACCTCAGAAACCTCCTGCTCTCTGCTCCTCCCTTTTTTGTCGTTAGATACTAGTTGTAGGTAATCAACCATAAATAACTTAACCTTCTTGGTTATAACATATTGTCTTATCCTGTTTAGAAGGTATTTAAGAGAGGAGGAGGAGCACTCATCAACATACAGGGGTACTTGTTCTATTCTTCCTACACTTTCATGTATTCTACTTAACTCAGACTGGTCTAGTGTTCCTTTCATTATCCACTTATTATCTATACCACTATCAGAGGATATTAACCTACTCAATAGCTGTTGGGAGCTCATCTCATAAGAGAATAAGCATGTTGGAGTTTTACCATAAAACGCACTATTAAAGGCAAATGCTAAGGCAAGAGAGGTTTTACCCATTGAGCTAGCACCCCCCACGATAACTAAATCAGTCTCCTGCCAACCTCCTGTAAACTTATCAAGGCTCTCAAACCCAGTTGTTATACCATTGAGACCATCATTGTTCATCTTATGCTCAATACTCTTTAACAGTCCACTTAACTGTGTTGAAACATCAGTTATACTGTCCTTGCTTACATTACCTATTTTTCCAACCTCTTCCTCAACGTACTCTAGAATATCAAATATATCATCATTGTTGTTTAACATTCTAGATATTTGACCATTTAAATTAAATAGTTGTTCTTTCTTTTTTTTCTCGTTCAATATTAATATACATGTTAGAGCCTCTGTTTGCATATAAGCCTCTTCATGTGACATTTTTGCTAAATCATAGGATAAGTTTTCACCCTTTTTAGATATAGTTGCACTCAGGCTAACTAAATCTATTTTATTGCCATTTTGTAGTTCCCCAGCTATATAATCAAATATCTTTCTGTTTTTAGGATCTTCAAACAACTCACTACCAACTAGAGAGTGATTGTTATAATACTCTTGAGGGTTGTTTATAAACTTCCCTATCAATGTTCTTTCTATTTGTAAACTATCTACTGACATTTGTAAAATTTGGTGTTTTATATTTAGTTTTTTCTTGTTCTGAGCTACCTATTACCTCATTTCTCCAAGCCTTTTGGTATATCCATGTGCTAGGGTTTTTTCTATACTGCTTATCAGGTGTTGATTTAATATATATATCAACCATCTTTAAAGCCTCTTTCATATCTGATATAGATAACTTTTTCCATTTCTTTAAACAATCATCTCTATTTATTTTCTTATCGTATCTATCCCAAAAATCATTAAACATATCTAACTTTTCTGACATTATTCTTTCAGTTGGTTTGTTTGTTATACTCTGCATTGTAGCATCCCTAAAGGTATTAGCCACTTTATCAAAGACACTTTTAGCAAAAGATACTGATGGATAAACTTCTTCATGCTTTCTAGATGATATATAAAATATAATCTTTCTATCATCTAAATAGTATTGTTCTATTTTAGTGCTCTCAATGAATGAATCTGTGTTTATTTTTATTAACATACTGATTTGTTTAAAAGAAGGGGCACCCCTACAGTACCCCCCTTAGTTGAATTAAAATGGTAGTTTATCAGTATCTGATGAACCCTCTGCCACTTGTTTTTCTGGTTTAAAGTCATTAATCTTAACGTAATGTGTCTTACCATATTCATTAGCACCACCTTTGTTGGCACCAATAGTTAGATTAACATACTTCTTTCCTTCATAAGTGTAAACATGTTCTCCAATCTTATCAAGATGAATGGTCATGTTTATTATAGAGCCTCCATCATCAAATGAAACCTCCTTACCATTTCCACAAAAAATTGCTTCTTTCTTTTCCATAATAAAAAATAATTAAATAGTTAATAGTTATATAAATAAATTGTTATATGCCCATGTGTCATCAACCCTCAACATCTCAGAGATTAATCTAATTTCCTGTGCACTAAACGTGTCAGGAGACTCTAGTCTCTTTGATATTGTTGGTCTTGAAACACCAACATATTCAGATACCTCTTGTTGAGATATTTTCCTTGCTCTTAGTTCTGCTTTTAATTTCATAGTAATTGATTTTTAAAGTATTGATTCAACATAATAGTCATTAATTTCTTTTTCCTGTTTTATAAAATAATGGTCATATATATTTAATAAGTTTTTGTATTTACCTCTACCACCACCAACAAACTCATCACCACACATATATATACCAACGTCAAATGGTTCTGTTTTTTCTATAACGATAAACCAAAACTCGTCTGCCTCAAACCCATCCATATAAAAAGCTGATTGCCTATCATACCCATACTTATAGCACGATCCCATAAAAGCTCTTTGTGAATGGTCTTGGGTGGTTTTTATATCTACAAGTATTTTTCTTCCATTTTCTTCTTTAATATAGTCTGTCTTACCCTTACAATAAACACCTGTATCAGAGTCCTCCCAACAATTTACAATCTCTGCTTCACCCCCAGAAAGTAATCCAACAACTCTTGGGATGGAGTATAATTTTTGTCTCATTTTTAACAAAGATCTCTCCTCTCCTTTTGTTATAATAGTTTTATCACTATTGTTTAACTTAAACTCATCCCAAACCTTACCCCTTCTTGTTCCATCATAAGATATAACCTGTTCTTTATATTTCTCAGGCTCTAATATGTTCTGGTGAAAAGCTCTACCAAACAGTAGTGCGTTTGTATCATCTTGACCATACATCCTGTAGCTTTCAAGCTTTGCAGGTGAGTGAGCTAACTTACCTAATTGAGAATTAGTTATAAAATTCTTATCCCCATAATAAATAGCATCACTATCAAAGTCTTTTATGTATTTAGCAAAATCCATATTATTGTTTTTCTATTTCTGACATTAATAACTTTCTTTGATCTTCTGTCATAGAGTAATTTTCCATTCTTTGTTTAACAACCAAAGACTCACCATCTCTAACAGCTTTCATCATGGCATCAAACTGACTACTTGTTAGTTTTTTTTTACCACTAACTGTTGGTTTTTTAGGTACACTTGTTTGTGCTATTGCGTTTGCCACCTCATGTGCTGAAGCAACTGAAGCATCTATACCTATACCAAAGTTAGCCAAAGCTCTACCCCATGCAGACGTTTCACATACCTCTACAAAAGATGTTTTATTGATAAAGTTAGCTGATCTCACTTCGTGTGCATGTCCTGTTGCAATAATCTCACCCCCATGAGATATTGTTGCTTTAATAACACAATGTTCATCTGTACATTGAATAATGTCTGTTGTTAGTGCGTAGTTTGGATGATTCTCCCTAAAGTATTTAAGTCTTTCATTGACTTCAACATACTCCTTTCCTTTGATGTTTATTGTTTTTAGTTTTGTCATAATATCTTAAATTAAATTGTTTTTACAAATATAGTTAAAAAATGTTCCATTATACCTACATTGGTATATATTTTTTCTTAAACGTTATTAACAAACCTTGATACCTTTCCTTCTCTGATTTCTCATTCATCCACAAGTCCTTATATCTACCTATTTGTTTTTCTTGTTCTTCAATTTTGTTTTTCATTGATAAATTAATGGTGGCATCAATATCTTTGTCGTTCACATATAACCCTAGCATATCCATAGATTTATCATACATTATCCTGTAAGATTCATTATATTTATAGTCTGTATCATGCATACCTCTAGCATGCACAACAGATGCGTGGTTTTTATACCCTACAACATCTCTAATCATATGGTTTGTATAGTTAAAGTTTCTCCACAGTATATTAACCAACACTTGTCTGGCTACAACCACGTTTGAGTGTCTTGTTGCTCTCTTGTTTCTTATTATTTTGTTTTCTTCAACATTACAAACTTCAGATACAATTTTTACTATATTCTTTTCAATCGTTTTCATAATAGTCATTTTATTTGTTTTTATTAGTTATTTTAATCGTTATCATTGAGGTTACACACATTAGAAGTATTACTATCATAAAATCAAGCCCATCAGGTACGCACCCATGATTAGCCAACCAATAACTTTCCCAATACTTTAGCATTTCCATAATTTTATTCGTTATTTAATTCGTTATTACTATATACACCCAATAGATTATTAGTTAAGGTTTCAAATTCATCATACATCTCATTATAATAATCTTGTGCCTCATCTGTAAACCTAACAGTATCTTGACTTGTACATTCATCTTCAGGTAAATCTGTAAATGTTTCTGCACCATAATTCATCTTTGTAATTTGTGTTGCTAACTCATCTATATATTCCATAAAGATTGAATTTTCTATATATATCTTACTCATAATTTTATTTTTTTTCGTTAATAATTTCTATATCATCTCCTTCGTAATCAAATACATCATAAGGATTCTTGCTTGGATTTTTTAAATAGAAATGAATTTTATCCATTATCTCTTGATAAGCTGTTTTTCTCATAGTTTTTCAATTTTTTAATTCTTAATTCTAATTCCTCTATCTCTTTTCTTTTCTTCCAAAATATATCTACTTCTTTTTTGGTTATGAATGGGGACACTAATTTTTCCAATCCCCACATTTGTCTTAATCTGTCTATATCTTTACTGATTTGTCTTATTTCCATAATCTTTAATTTATATACAAAGTTAATAATTTTATCTTTAATTGTAAAATATATTTACCTTAGTTATTAACAGAGTTATTAACACTCCTCACATTCATCTGCATATTCACACGCTTTATTATATAAGTTACTATCTACATTACCCACATAATCAACAAAGTGATTAAACCACATTAGTTGTTTTTCTAAATCACTAATATCTTTTTTGTACATTCCTTTTATTTTTCCCATAATTTTATTTATTTAAGTTTATTAATATGTCGATCCCAATAAGAGAAGAAATTATCTATACTATCTATTGGATTCTCTTGATCGTTAAATTCTTTTTCTAATGTGTTTCCTAAATAATTATTACATAAATCAATTAGTACATTTACATTTTCTTTTAACTTTTCTAAATCATCTGTTAGAAAATTGTGTAGTGTTTCTTTTTCCATAATTTTATTTATTTAATTCGTTAATTAATTCGTTTGCTTGTTTATCATTTTTTACAGATGATATTGTTATATGTTTTAAATCTCCTATATATGTATGCATAGTATTTTTATCATCTATATAATAACTTGTTATCTTTTCCATAGTTTTATTCTTCATTTGTTATTATTCCATTATCGTATATTCTTATTCTTGTATCATAATCATCTTCAACCTCATACAAGGCAACACAAGTAGTTTTGTCTTCTACACTATTAATGCAATCCATAAACTCTTGTAATGCAAACCCTTTATCACCATAACTATCTTCGCCATAAGGAACACAATCTGCAAATCCCTCTACACCATCTGGGTATTCTATTTTTTCTATCCAATACTTTTTCATAATTTTATTTATTAATCGTTCCAATATGCTTTCGCACATTCATCAGAACAAAATTTATACTCTGTTAATACTTCTCCACAGAAATCACATTCTGTTTTATCTACTATATCTTGATATGGCTCTCTATCGTAATCGTTCATATCCTAATTTTCTTTTAAGGTTTTCAATTTCAGTTTCATACTTGTTTTGTATGTTATCATATTCTTCTATCGTGAATACATAATAACCATTTTTAAACATATCAAATTTATTTATCTCCATAATTATTAATCTATTAATTCAACTTCTGTTATACATACTTCATCTACCCAATCATCTACCTGTTTCTCATTGAGATCAGAATAATTTTCTAATATATGTACAGGTACTTCATCTCTCTCATCAAATATCTCTTGTAGTGTTATACTATATTCCCCCTCATCTCTTAATTCATTTACAAATCTTCTACCCCAATACTCTACATCATCACTATCAGAGAATAACCAATCTGCAAATCTTTGTTTTGTTAATTTATATTTTTTTTCCATAATTTTATTTTTATTTCTATATTCTTGTTTTCCATAATTAATTACCCATTCTTTATATGATAATGGTATTTCTTTCTTGTCTTCATCTATACAATTCTCAAGATAAAATGAATATAATTCTTGTAATGTTGTCATAATTTTATTTATTTAATTCATAACCATTTATTCGTGTATCAGATATAAGTTCGTGTTTAATTTTATAACTCATTTCATTAATAACATCTTCAATCTGTTCTTCTGTTAAACCTATTGTAAAATTTAAACCTATATTTATATAAGCAACTCCATATTTTTGTTCAAACTCATTTGGTTGAGAGTTTGCATAATCTAAATCGTTTCTTGTTTCCATAATTTTATTTATTTAATCTAATAGTTCTACTTTCTTTAATAAATTCTCTGTTCTTTTTCTAAGTATTATATTATAATATCGATCCTTTAATAAGTTCCTTAATATCGTTCTTAAGCCATAATCTTTTAAATGTACATCTTCATATAGTACTTTATCCCCTTTCTGTACTTTTAATAAATAAAAGTCCTCAAATTCTAGGTGATACTCTTTATCATATTTCTCAAGAATACCTGTTATTTCATCTACTATCTTAGTTATATCACTTAGTGATTTATCTTCTAGGTGTTTATTTAATACGTTTGTGTCCATAATTTTAATTTTTTAATTGTTACCACTCTTTTTTATGCCAAAATACTCTAACTTTTTAGATAAGTTGTCAGCTCTATTGTTAAGAACAACACTATCACTTAATTGTTTTACCTCTTGACAAAACATAAAACAATCTATTAATACCTCGTTTTTATTCATAACTTATTTAATTTAAACTATTTAATACTTTTTTTATTCTAACCTCTTTAACATCATCGCTTAACTCCTCCCAATCATCTGGCTTTATTATACCATTCGTTGCAAAGATTAATCGTTCTTTACTTTTTATCCAATCTTTCTTATTTAATTCTTGATTCGTTGTGTCTTGTAATAGACTAAACAACTTTAACATACCTACATTATCCATAGCTTTTATTATTTTTTTATTAACATTACTTGACTTTGTCAAAATTTACTTGTAACTTCCCCAACTCTTTATTTAGGAGATTATTCAAAAAGAGAACTTTTTAAATATCTCTCTCAATATCTCTCTTTATTTAGAAGATTTGTATTAGGGATAATTATATTCTTTCGTTTATTAAATCCCAATTAATAGCACCATCTTTATATATATAATCATTCTCTATTAATGATGTTGCAGTTCTCCCATAGTGTCCTTGTAAACTCCAAGCCATACCATTTTTTATAAGATGACTAAATAATTCTAACACCCCTTTATCATCAATACTACCATCTTCATAAGCCATAATATAATCTATTCTATTTTTATCTGTTACTTTATTTTCTTTATTCATAATTATTTATTTAATTGTTTTATTCTATTTAGTGTTATCAATACTTCTTGTCTTATTCTTTCGTGTTCTTCTTTATTATTAAAGTTTATAAACACTTCTTTTAATTTAATTTCCTCCATATATATACTTATTTAGTTAATAATTCAATTCTATGTTCCAATATGTATTTATAAAATTTAATCTCATTTTCTTTATTTATCAGCTCTAATGATTTGTAGTCAATACTTCCATCTTCTTTTATTAATGGTGTTCTTGCCCATAAAAAATGATTTGTACCATTTTTATCTAGCCAGAATACCTTTTTTTTATGGTATAATAATTGATCTTTCCATTCATCAAAACAAATTATGTTTTTATTAGATATTCTTTTTTTAAAAATTCTCTTAAGTATATTTATTAATCTATTCATAAGTTTTTATATTTAATTCGTTACATTTTATTCTTAAAAAGTATTGTGTATATGATATTATATTATTCTTCCATAATAATCTTAAATACTCTATGTTATTATTTTGTTGTTTCATATTACAAAGTTACGACAATTATCTATATTGTCAAATTATTTTACATTTATTATTCCAAAGATATTAACAAAGTTATTAACAGTTAGTTTAAATTCTTCAATATATATCTTCCTTCTTTTATTCCTTTTCGTGTTTCTTTTCTGTTCTCACCCAATACTTGATTAAGATATTTTCCTGTTGTTATTGAGTAATCCCAATCGTTTTTATCAAGGTATTTTTTCCCTGTCTTTTTACATTCAAAGTATATTATACTATCATATGACTGAAAATAAAATCCTTTGTTAGTATATATTTCAAATTGATTTGGTACAGGGTTATAATTCTTACTTAACATATTTTTTACTCTAATTTTCATAATTCTAATTTTTAATTAATTA
>Ga0208157_1000090_pt1 | contig 60031 bp, 78 predicted proteins | sample 5_EtaG_FD_184077 | JGI IMG/M metagenome (GOLD analysis project Ga0208157, IMG submission 184077) | Marine viral communities from the Subarctic Pacific Ocean - 5_ETSP_OMZ_AT15132 metaG (SPAdes) (version 2) | ecosystem: Environmental > Aquatic > Marine > Oceanic | place: Pacific Ocean | collected...
TACGGATTGAGAGACTATGGTGGAGAAGAGAGTCAAATTGGACAGGAACAATCGCCAGAAGAGTTTATCGAACAATTAGTATCAGTATTCAGAGAGGTACGAAATGTATTGACTGATGATGGTACTTGTTGGGTAAACTTAGGAGATAGTTACTATAACTATCGACCTGGCAAAGGTCAAGCACTTGTTAAACAATCAGTATCTAAAACTAAACAAGATTTACCAGACAAATGTGCAAAGAGAGCAAACAAATTACAGGGATTAAAAGAAAAAGATTTGATCGGTATTCCGTGGATGTTCGCATTTGCAATGCGTAAAGATGGGTGGTATTTAAGACAGGATATAATATGGCATAAACCTAATCCAATGCCAGAAAGTGTAAGGGATAGATGTACTAAATCTCACGAATATATTTTCTTATTCAGTAAAAACAAAAAGTATTTTTATGACAATGAAGCAATTAAAGAACCCGCAAAAGATTGGGGAACAAGAGATCGTACTAACGGAAAGTATCATAATGAAGGAACAGGACTAAACCCACATACAGGGTTAACTAAAAGTTATCCAACAAAGAATAAACGAAGTGTCTGGTCAGTAACTAATAAACCATATCGTGAAGCACATTTTGCTACATTTCCACCTGACTTAATTGAACCCTGTATCAAAGCAGGGAGTGAAGTTGGAGATACAATACTTGACCCATTCATGGGGTCAGGCACAAGTGCGATGGTTGCAAAGTCTTTAGGTAGGTATTATTTGGGTTGCGAACTACACGAAGACTATGGTAATCTAATTCAGAAAAGAATACAGGATTATAGACCAGTTCAAGAAGTGGCACAAGAACCCACCATAAACATACTGGACATTATATAATAATAGTATAAACAAAGGAGAACCACCAATGAGAGTCAAAGTAGAACTTTATGTTGCAGGTCAAACTTTTACTGAAGAGGTAAGAGCAGTTGACTATCAAGAAGCTAGACAGGTAGCACTTGCAAGAAATCCTAATGCTAGAATTATTAGTGTAAATGCTGTATTTTAATGGCAAGAAAAGTTAACTATCAAACTTTTTATCCTACCACATTCCCATCCTTATTAGACCCTAAAGTTGGGCAACCTAGTGGATGGGTGTCTAAGGATGGTATGTGGGCAGCAGTTCCATCTGACGGTAGAAAGTTTGCCATAGTTCATAACGGTATCGTAGAACACTTTTCAAAGAATTTTGAATGTGCTATGATATACATACAAAAAGGAATTAAAAAAGAAAAGAAAGATGCACGATCAAAACGCAGAGGAAAGGTGGGACAGGGGTAAAACTCTTTTACTAGAGTCCTTATATAAACCTGACTCAAAACTTCGTGGTTGTGCATACAATCAAGATTGCTTCAATGAGATGATTTCAATTCGTGATGAGATTATCGAATACGTTAGTAAATTAGAGAATCCACATTCAACTAAACCTCTATCAAAATGGAGGTAGGTATAAACTCGTAGGCATAAATTTTTGTTACTAATATTTGGATTTTTTGACATTTATTCTATAAATAATGATAGAATTGGGGTTAACAAGATGCACTAAAGGTCTTTGTTATGACCATATTGTAGGAGTTCAATTTATGCACAACTTAATTTCATATAATCAGTTAGCTGGTTCAAATATAGATCCACATGACGATTTAATCGCAGAATACTACGAGTGCCTGATAGAATGTGAGGAAGACCAACAGACTTGTAAACGAATATGTAAGGAGGTATTAGTCTATTAAGTAAACATTGCAGTAAACAGATGATTTATTTACGACCACCTTAATAAAAACCATAACCCTTGACTTTTTGAGTTAAGGGTTTTATAATAGGAAAAAAGCATGGTATGAGAGTGGACAAATTAAATGAAGAATTAGAATCTAAACTATTATTTGAATTAGATTTTATCGCAGAGCAACTACGAGGTAAAATTACAAAGAGTGTGTATGCGAATAGTGAGGGAAAAGAAGCAAAACTAATTACTATAGAATACGGTTCGAGATAATGAAAAGATTTTTATTTAAGGTACGAGAATTTGCGTGGGAAGTTGTATCGGAACTTGAAAATATACTATATCCTTATCAAGATCGTTTGACACCAGAAGAAAAATACGAGCATGGTATGTTAGACCCTATTACAGGGGAGATTGAAATGGTAGAAAATTTAATTCAAAGTCAAAACGAGAGGATTGAAAGACTACAAGATGAAATGATTAGTGTGATGAATAGATTATACCAAATTGAACAGGGTAACAAGAGTATAAATACTTATTCGGAAAATAAATTCAATCAAGTTAATCCAAATGAAAGACAAGAAAGCAGCAAAAACTCTAATCAAACGAGCAAAACAACACCCTGATTTGTATAGTTCGGGGGATGTAATCTATGCTAAAATACTAAAAAAACGAATTAAGAATGAAAAAGAAGGACTCACTAAAGATAAACCAGAATAAAGACGGTTCATTCACAGCAGAGTGGGACAAAAATGACCCTGATTGGAAATGGATGAATAACTTTACATCTAAAGAGGTTCAGAATATGATTGAAAATATTATGAAAGATGAAGCAAAAAGACGTTAATTATAAAGAAAACTTTAAGCATTTGCCCAAATTATAACTAGTTATGTTATAATACCCTAACATACCAATAAAACAATGTTTAATCTAGACCAGCACTACGGAACTTACTTACATTCAGAAAAGAGATTTCGTATTGATGGTGTATCGGAGAAGGTAATAGCATATGGATATAATTGTGATGGGAGTGAAATCACAGGACACTATGTTACTACAGAGAACCATAAACTATTTTATGACTTAAAAGGTGTGTTTATTCGCAAAGAAACACTAGAACTTGCAAATATTAAAAACTAGTGTTAAATTATAAATATTATTGTATAGATAGAAGGTCACTATGAAATCAATCGAAGACCATATTCAAAAGGACAAGGAAATTCTTGCCGACCCAAAAACTTCTGAACCAATGCGTCATCACATAGAAGATGAACTACACGATTTAGAAGAATATGCAGAGCATCACAAAGATGAAATCAAAGCGGGAGATCATCACGACCCAAATGTATTAGAGGTATTTTGTGATGTCCACCCAGACGAACCAGAATGTCTGGTATATGACGATTAAATAACTGTCACACCCTCTTGCACAGAGGGTTTTTTATTGCTATAATGAATACAGGGAAACAAAATGATCTTAGTTATCATTTTTGTTTCTCGCACCCAATATACAACCACCACAGTATTATGTCAACAAACGCAAGAATTGGAATTAAACTTGAAGATGGTTCAATCCTCTCAGCATATCATCATTGGGATGGATATCCTGAGTGGTTAGGTGTCACTCTTAAAGAACAATACAATACAAAAGAGAAAGTTGCCGAGTTGATAGATGGTGGTAATATGTCATCTTGTTACTCTGATAGTGATTTTGATTATGAAAAGCAAGAGTTTGTTAAACGTGACCCACAACCCAACTATTATGGTGGGGATGATGAAGCACCCAGACTAAGTAAGAATTTTACTCAGTTTGCATTTGATTCACAATCAGGAGAAGAGTTTTTATATCTTTTCTCAGAAAATGAGTGGAATGGATTTGCAATCAATCACAAATATTACGATGATGGAGATATTGCTGATACTAGCATTGACCTTGTTGAAATACCAGAACCAGAGACAGTTTAATTAGTGTCACATAGCCCCTTACATTTCTTGTGAGGGGTATTATAATATAAACATATACCACACAACACTATGGAAAAAGTAATCGGAGAATCAGTAAAGCAAACAAACAGAACTTTCATCAAATCCTATACAGAAGAGTATTGTGATGCTATTACAGAGAACTACAGATTGTATCATGTACATTCATTAGAGAGAAATCTATCAGGAGACTATCCAGAGTATGCTAGACAACAATTAGATGATCTTAAAAATGGAACAGCAAACTTAATGAAGTTTGAGATCAGAGAAGGTAAGAAATACTACAAGATCGTTCAAGTTGAGTATGATACATTTCAAAACAGAAATGAGTATAGAGATAGTTCAGTTCACGCATTTATTGACAAGAATACAGGGGATGTTTACAAACCTGCATCATGGAAAGCACCTGCAAAGCACGTTAGATTCACTTTTCAAAAACCAGAGGATATTCGGTTTTTACTTGAACCTAGAAATGTAGGATGGGCGGGTGGTTACTTGTATATGAGATAGATAGTATAGAATTATGAAGTTAATGCTATACACAACAGGAGAGTGGAAAGTTGACCCAAATAAGGACATAACTTTCCCTTTAGTCCGTTGGTTATTCAAACTATTTCCTATATTAGATGGTTCTGACATAGAAATCAATCAAGTTGACTTAGGGGATGAGTTTGCATTTGGTTTTTGTCAACAGGACGATGGAGAGTTTTTAATTCATGTTCATAATCGTATGGACTTAAGGGAATATGTAAAGACCTTGATACACGAAATTACCCACGTTAGACAGACACTTGATGGTATTACAGACTCAAATGCCAGAGAGGATGAAGCATACCATTTAGAAGAGGAACTTAGCAAGGCATTTTGGGACAGATATAAAAGTGGCACACCAGGCGTTGAATCGTAGTTTATATCCATTATAATAAGTATATCAAACAAAGGATAACCACCACATGAAAAAATCCAAACTTGAACAAACAATCGACAATCTAGAAATTTGTATTGATTTTCTAGGACTTGATAATGAGAGAACAGGAGAAATGCTCGCTGCCACCGAAGAATTGGGATTGAATGTAGAGTATTTTTGTCACGAATTTATGGAAACAAGTAGTATAGAGTTACACAACCCTGATTACTTGAACATCGCAGAGTTCAACGCAATGTTTTGGGAGTTCTAAGATGTCTAAAGAAATGTTATTCCTATGTGATGTTCTTACAGATTGGTGTAAGAAAAACAAATTTCCGCATAGATGTGCAAGTGACATACTCTATAGTGATGACACTAAGGGAAGACTTACTGGTAATCAAGTTTACTGGTTAGAAAATTTTATCTCTACTTGGGACATTATCAATCAAACTACTTAATACTATGAAATACTATTCACACAACCAAATGAAGGAAGTAAACAAAGAGTTTACACCCGAATTAATCAAAGAATTAAAATCTTTCTATGTTGAGAGATACGTTGATAATATGTCAACAAAAGATTTAGTTGCATATGTTATGGATGATATGGATAGATATGTTAACACTCAATTTGATGAAGATTTCCTTAATGATGCTATGGATTACTGGGAAGATCATTTTGAAGATGTAGTAGAAGAGATCGAAGAGTATGCAAATTGTGATCTCAAAAAAGATAGGAGAGCAAACTGATGAAAATATTTACAATTCAATTTACAGAACACGAACTGACAGAGTTAGAGAATGTGTTAGACCAACACGTTTATGCTGAAGTGATTGAAACTAAGGGTGGGGAAGGCATAATTGGAACTATCCACAATCGCATATTAGATGTGCATTATCAAAATAGTGATGGTCTTGTGCCAGTTCAAGAAGCTACACACAGACACTTCCGCAAGGACTTAGACTTGCTATAATAAGTACATACACCACAGAGGACTTATGAACTCAGGACAAAGCAACACCACTCTCAATGATATGCTTACAGATTTTGTAAAGTATGTTGATTCATTCTATGGGGTAGTTGACCCTTTATATCCTATGATGAATAAGGAGACAGGTCAACCACTAAACACAGTTGACATTTATGGTGCTACACAGAACTATCTTGCAAGGTGTAGTGACGAGTCTAACAAGTTTTGCACATGGGGCGATGGAGACTCACTTGATCGTGAGAGAGTAAGAGACATACTACTTGAAGAGTACAATTACAAATTCGTAGGAGAGTAATTATGAGACTATCTAAATTTCTAACAGAAAACACAGACACAAAGACAGTAACTTTGACTCTTACATTTGATGAGAGATCAGAGTTGCTAAGACACCTTGAAGTCTATGATGAGCATATTGACCAACTACACCCACTTGTAGAATCCGTACAAGACAAACTATTAGGTATTGATTAATGAAAACTATTAAACTCACAGATGACCAGTTTGACACACTCTTTCATTTTGTTGATGAGAGAGTAGAGGATATTGTTGATAGGTCAGTTCAATTTCAAGATAGTGAAATTCTTGAAGATTGGGAAGATTTACTTGATGTTCACACGTTATTAGAGGAAGTCAATGTCAAATAACACACAACACAAAGTAACTCTCACAGAGGGACAAATCGGTATCATTCTATGTTCACTTGAAGATAGCATACAAAAGAGTAAGCATATCAGAAGTGAAGAAAATCAAATTCTACAACCATTTGATGAGTATTGTGCATCAGTTGACTCAATCTTTGAAATCTTAGAGGGTGTAGTTGACAAATACTATGATAAGATAGAAAAGGCACAGGCAAAGCAACCTATCGGAGAGTGGTAAAATGACATCATTTGTGATTTTAATATTATTATGCTTTTCAATCCAATTAGCAAGTGATGTGTGGCGGTAATTAAACTGTCACACACAATGTAGATTTACTCTCAATATCCATTATAATAAGAACATACACCACAGAGGACTTATGAATCAATTTCGTATCGAATGTTCAGAAGTTAACTACTTCACAATATTAGTTGAAGCAGACACAGAAGAACAGGCAAGAGAACTTGCTCATGCTAACATCAATGGATTTGATGTGGAAGATGAATATACTTCCGAGTGGAGCATTGAAACAGTAGAGGAGGTTTAAAATGAAAAAACAACTACATGAGTTCTATGTGACTCGCAAATGCACTAAGATGGAATACTTTACTGTTATGGCAGAAAGTATGGATCAAGCAAAAGAAGAAGTAGAAATTGGTTGGGATTATAAAGACTTTGATTATGAAGAATTTGATTATGAAACTGTAGAAATCAAAGAACAAGAGATCCCCGAACAGCAACTTACATTATCAGGAGTATTCTAATGACACTTATTGATTTTAACAAAAAAGAATTACACGACATCTATAGTGCATTATCATATACACGATTAGAAATCGGATTTGAAAATAAAACAGAGGAAGAACTCTATGATAGATTAACCAAAATTATGGACAAAGTAGCAAAACTAAGAAATGTATGTAATTGTCAGGAGGGTAAAAAATGATTACACTTAATAATGAACAATTAGAATTTCTTAAATATGTCATTCAAGACTTTGAGTATAATGACAATGCAGAGAGGGAACTAATTGAACAAATCGAAACAAAGATTTACAACGCACAGGAAAAAAATTACTTAGACGTATTAACAGGATTATGATTACAGCATTTATAACAGGAGTTGTCGTAGCAATTCCAACTTCACTTATCACGATGAAGTTATTAAATAGTTCACTCTTTATCAGCAATACTGAACTCAGAGAAGCAAATGCAAAGATAAGTTTGATTATCAATAACCTTGATGACTTCAGAGAGGAGAGATTAGCAGAAAAAATGGAGAGAATGGGTATTACAGACAAATTAGACCCCAGATTGTCCATAAAGTGATTTATGTAACAAATGATACCAAATTACCCCTCTCAGATTGACCTGTAACCCCTCTGAAATTTCCTTTAGGTATGATAGTAACCCCCTAAAAACAGGAAATCAAGGGATAGTGTGACAATATCTAAAGTTGCACACTCAAATCCACATTTGAACCAATTATCCACTATAATAAGTACATACAGGAAAACCACCACCATGAAAACTACACCCAAAGAAAAAATGATTATCGGACTTATGGAAGAGGTCATTAACATTCTATCAACTTGCAAATTGGAAGACCCAGAGTTTGCGATGTATGATGTAATGAAAGATGCAGTTGAAAAAGAAGTCCGTTACCCTTTATACGATTAATCCGATGTCAGACAAATTAGTTCACAAAACAAAAACATCACTCAGGGAAGAAGCAAAAGTGTTTCTACCAACAGTCAAGGAGTTCTATCCACATTTAGATGATATGCTTACAGACCGCATTGCAAAGTATTGTGTCATCTATTCAAAAGGAACAGATAAGGCATCTATACGTCAGGCAATCAATGACTTTGAAGAAGTATTCGATACGGAGCTAATGCAATGAATGTATATGACATGGAACTTGTAATGATTTCAGAGAAAGTAACAAAGCACACCAGAGCATCACGCAATGGTAAAGAGATCGTATGCCCAAAGTGCGGTCAATCCACAAGAGTTTATCATTTCAGTTGGTCTGCTTTAGGTTGTCAGCATTGCAACAATATGATTGACAAGTACGATTGGAAGTTGCTATAATTAAGTATAACCACTCAATCAATATGTTGTCAAGGAAAACTATTGAAAATCTAACTGAATCACTTATGGATGAGGTTGCAAACTATGTAACAGAAGATCCACGGTTTACAGAGTTATTAAATGAATTAGTCCCCGAAGCAATCGACCTTGAACTGGGAGAGGTAGATGATCGGTCAGTAGTTCAGATTATTACATCCATACAACAGCACTTACGATGTAGTCCTAATCATTCACAAATACATTATCCTCGTTGCCCTCTCTAATTATGGTAATTACCTTTTTTTCAATTCTACTCATACTCTTTATAGTATTAGTAATGATTACATATTATAATCCACATCATTGACACATAACTCTCAATGATATATAATACTCACAGTTACGAGTGGCGAAAGCGCCCCAATTTTTAAACATAAGAATCAAACACAATGACAGAACCAACTTATAAAGTCTTGAGATTAACTACCGAAGGATATACAGAGGTAGATACACTTAATGCAGTCAATCTAACTAAACCACAATGCGATCAAGTTATCAGAAATCTAATTGCTGATGGAGTCAATCCCAGAGAAATTAAGGCAGTTCGTGATAACTAATACATAATAGTTCAGTATCTCTTAGCAACAGACAGATGACCTACGAACCTAAAGTCAACGATTATGTGGTATGGACTACAGCATTAGGTATGAAACATGAAGGATGGGTATATTTTGTTGCTGATCGGTCAGAACCAAAGAGAGGATGGAACACACCAGTAAGGTATATTAGTATTGAAATTGCGACAAAAGTAAGACCACAATGCGACTTGTCCACCTTTTTTCATAAGAGAATCCACGTTTGTTTATGTTGTTATGAACCAAATTGGAATGAGTTAGAGTATATCCGAAGGAGGGTATCGAAACACGATGACACAGACCCCGATCAAGTAAGTTATGGTGCTTATAAGTCACAGAAGCATCGTTACATCGACCCATAAGAAATGTGGTGGTTTTGTATAAATTGATACAGAAATCAATTAAAATAAGGTTTTAAATACCTTTATAAATATAAAACTGTTTATTATTTGGTTTTGTAATCTGTTTAGAATCTGTATGTATTCTAAGGTCAATCTAAGGTCATTCTAAAGGTGTCTAAGACTTGTGACCTTTGCGAGCATAGCATAAGGATCGCACTTTGTCAAGTATCAGGATGGGAAAATGTCACGGAAAGGACACAAAAAAACACAGTAGGACATATATACTATTGTGAGTCTTATAATTATCTCGACTAGACTATGTGTTGGAATCTCGACTAGATTCTTATAAACACTTGACATCTCGACTAGAATACATTATAATAACAGTAACACCAATCAAATCTCGACTAGAATCATGGAATCCTACGATTACGAGTGCATATACGACTACGAGTTCTCATGTCATGATCTCGACGAGCGTGTGCATATACATGATGATCTCGACGAGGATCGTCCACGAGAGCATACAGACTTTCAAGAACTTGCATACCTGCATTATGCATGATGCACGAGTATACATATCGTACCACGCAATGTACATATGATACACTAGATGTTATGTGACGCATTATACCATACACTTTGCCTGATTATATTATAGGGCAAGATGGGAGAAAATGCAACCAGCCTTGTGCCACCTCTTCAACTGGCACACCCCCTAGAAGACTTATATACTAGTAAAAATAAAATTGCGCTGCTTCGGTGACGAAAGTTTTTGGAAAGTCCTACCCCAGACTCATCCTTATTATAAAATTTAAATAGATAGAAATCAAGCTGCATTGTGCCAGTTTATAAAGTGTCATATAGTTTTACACAAACCAGCTGGAATCGGTTATATTAAGAAGGTGGAAGTTTTTCTTGTTCTTTCACGGTTGATATAGGTTAATTGATTTTAGAGGTGGATTAGTTACCCACCTCTTTTTTTTGTGCCAGTTTATAAAGTGTCCACTAGTGGCACTTTTTTTGTGAATATGGTCTATAGTAAAGGAGTACAAGAACATTTTCAAAAATGACAACTCACACCATAAAATTTGTAAAAGAACTCTATAACGAGGACTTAGTTTTTTCTTCAGTTGTTTTCGGTATGGGATTCTGGATAGACGATCAGGGGTTGTTTATCTCAGCACCAGAGTTTAAAGATGGTTCACTTGACGTAGATAATGCGATTCCTGTTTGCGATTGGGAGAACTGGGACGAGTTAACAGCACACCACCATTCACACTTAATACATGTTAACCAGATGTGCATACTCAAAAGAGACTCTCAACAGATTGACTACTACGCAACAATGTTTGGAAACTCAATGAAAAACCTAGAGAGTGACAATTAAATAACTGTCACAAGATAACCCCATTCGTAAGAGTGGGGTTTTATAATAAGTACATACCACAAAAACAACTATGAAAAAATTGGAACTCACTGACGGTCAATTAGAATACTTGCAAGAACTTGTTATGTTCGCATATGAAATGGAAGTCCCAGAGCAGAAGGGGTGGGACGTGCAAACATACGACAATTTAGTTGACGAGGTAATGAAATAATGACAACTTGCGATAATTGCGGGATAACCGATTCATCACTTTACTACTACTGGGACGGTGATTTTATGGAAGAGGATTACAATTGGCGGGATCACTTCCCACAAGTTGACGCAATGTGTGAGATTTGTTTTGATATAGCAAACTCAGAGAAAAAAATCAACTGGCGATGTGCCAGTTCACAAAGTGGCACATAGTTCCCCCACACTATTCAAAAGTGGGTTATATTAAGTACATACCAAACAAAGGAGCATTAATGCAACTAACACCAATCGCATCAAACATGACTGAGGTTGAAACTTCAGAAGCAAGAATTTTATTTTCCTACCGCACACCAGTTGCTGCTTACGTATTTGGAGAGGGATTTGTAAGAACAGAAAAGTGGTGGAGTGTAACCACATCACGACACATTAACAAGTGGATCGGCAAAGATGTGACAGCGAAAGAAGTGTCACAAACCTACCTAGACAAGTTGGTTTAGGGGGTTATAATGAGTATATCAAACGCAGTTTTCCTTTACGTCCTAATTATTATCCTATTATGAATCCACAATCACACAGAAGCACAGAAGAGTTAAAAGCAATCGTTAAAGCACTTTCATCCTTAAGACTTCTAAACACTGCAGAAGAAGATCAAAGATTATTTGACTGCGAAAACGAACTCAGAAAAAGAAAAAAGGAGCAGGACTTTATTGACGCACACTTTCAAGTAGTTGTCTACAATTAGTAGACAGTTTATAAAGTGGCACATGGGGACTACCACAAGTCCCCAATATCCATTATAATAAAAACATAACAAACAAGGTTTTAAAACTATGTCAACACTACACCACGAAGATATGCTACTTGAAATCTTTGACGAAGTACAGGAGAACTTTCCTTACCTTGACGAAGATAAGCAAATCGAAATCGCAAACAATCGTTTTCAGGAGTTATGCCAATGATGTACGAATTTGACGGATATGACGAAATCCTAAAATGCTACGAAGGGGAAACCGACCAACACGCAAGCACATCGTTTGAAGTTGGTCTCATGAACGAACTTTATTATCAACTATTCAGAGAGGACTTTTAAATGACTGGAATCGAACTTTTTATTATACTTGGCGGATCTTATGCAATTGCTACTGTAGGCAATGCAATAATAGCTCATTTGGATTATAGGGAAGCAATGCTCAAATATAGAAAAGACTATGACAGTTAATAAAGTGGCACATGGTGGGTTTATTTTACTCTCACTATTGTTTATAATAAGTACATAACAAACAAAGTTTAAAAACTATGTACAAAGAAAAAAGAGTAATCAGACCAAATGACGAAGTGGTTCGTTACTATTGTGAGAATGGGTATGGTCTTTCAGTTGCCTGTCATGAACATTCTTATGGAGGTAAAGAGGGACTTTATGAGATTGCACTTTTAAAGGGAGACCAACTTCACTATGATGACCACGAATGGCAGGACGTTAGAGGATGGTTAACCAAATCAGAGGTTTGGAGTTGGTTGAGAATTGTATCAGAATATTAAGTTAATGTAACGGGGACTTTAATCAGTTCCCGTATCCATTATAATAAACATATACACCACCACGGAGTTCTTCATGTACACCACAAAACAATTTGACAAGGACGTTGAGGAGTTAAGAAGATTAATTAGAATGTGTGATGAATTGATAGAGAGACAGGATAAGCATACAGACACTTTAATTCAACAATTCAATGGAGGTAAGTAAGATGAATAAATTTTACATTGTTGAGAAGATCGGTTTTGACACAAAATTCAAAACCGATGATGAGATCAAAGATCTTGAATGGAAATCCGATAACGGGTTAGGAGTCTGGAGTGCAGAAGGCAAAACCGAGGATGAGAGAATTTCAAAACTCTTTGATAAGGTGCAGGATTACATGGGAGTCTACTTAACTGAACTTTCATACTGTAACAACCGACCCCACCCGTTGACAGCATTCATGTAGACAGTTCACAAACTGGCACACGGGGACTACTATTAGTTCCCGTATCCATTATAATAAGTACATACACAAAAGGAGTTACTCAATGTTTCAAACACAACTAAACCTCACAGACACACCAAAAAAAGAGTACAACGGTTGGTCAGATTGGACAACTTGGAACTGTGCGTTATGGATAGGTAATGATCAGGGTTTATATGAGATCGGCAGAGAGTGCAGAGACTACCCAGAATTTCTACAGTACATTCACGGATTATTTGAGAATGACGCAACACCCGACGGAGCAGACTGGGGAGAAGCAGACCTTGACGAAATGAACGAAATGATTGCAGAACTTACATAATCTCTTAATATTTGGGGGTCACAGTTACCCCCATTATCCATTATAATAAGTACATACACCACAAAACTAATTTCAAAATTATGTTACCACAATCAAAAAGAATTTCAGACAGAATCCTCTCAAACGACAACTTTGAGAACGTCGCATATGTATGTTGTGATTGGGAGGAGTTCGTAATAGAAGTCGCAGAGTGGGGAGTAGATCACATAGCACAAGTTGACTTTGTTGACCTAACTGACGAAGAAGTTAAAGAGTTAGACACATTTATTGCCTCTTTCGGTTGCTCACCCTCTGACCCTCACCCTTGCAGTAAGTACGCAGACCCTATTTTTGCTTAATATGAAAAACCTCCACATCGAACACCCAGAAGATACGATCCTTACAGGGGATCTATCTGTTCTGGACGCATTCCAAGCAGACAACACTTATTCCGTGAAGATAGACGGATCACCCGCTATTGTATGGGGAACTAACCCAGAGAATGGAAAGTTTTTTGTTGGCACGAAGTCCGTGTTTAATAAGAGAACCCCAAAAATTAATTACAGTAATGAGGATATAGAACGCAATCACGGTAATAATATAGAACTGAGTAGTATTTTACATAGGTGCTTTAACTTCCTACCACGGACAAAGAAAATATATCAAGGGGACTTCATCGGGTTTAGTGGATACCGTGACTACAAACCAAATGCAGTAAGTTACACATTTCAGAGAATCACTCACGGTGGTGTCGTGATTGCACCCCATACAGAATACAAAGGGGAGACAATGAAGGGTATGAACGCAAGTCCGTTAAAGTATATTCCAGCAGGGCAGGGTGCGGACTTCATAAAACCAAATGCCTGGTTAGGTACTACAGGTGCAGACAATGACATTAATTTACTGGTTTCATTTGCTCGTCAGATTGCAGCATCTATTGACTTTGCCACAAAGAAGGAGGCAGCACTTATAAAGAAAGATCTTAATGCGTATATTAAAGACGGTGACGAAGTGATTGCGGAGGAGTTTGCTAACTATGAGTTGGTGCGGTTGTGGTTACTGGTTAAGAAAATCAAAACCCAGTACATGAAGTTAATGAGAGATGACTTCACTGCGGATTGCTTCCTCGGTGAGACACTTATAGGAGGTGAGGGGTATGTCATGCACAGCAAGCACGGTACTTATAAGTTAGTAGACAGGGAGACCTTCAGCAGATACAACTTTAATATCATTCGTTCGTGATTACAGCAGTTGGGGGCGTTGATGCCCCCGTTTATAAAAACGCATAGGGAACCTAACCTACAAAGTGTTACGGAAGCGAGATATAAGTTGAATTTGATATATAAAAATTTTCCCAGGTATAGATACAATCAGAAATGAAAAATGAAATCCATTTATATGAAAAAAAATCCGCAGGAAATTTTAAGCACCATAGAGACTGATCCTGTTACTGGTGAATACTTTACAATCATACCAGAATGGATCATGAATGAAATGAATTGGTATGAAGGAACACCGATAAGTTTTAATTCTGATGGAGATGAAGTAATCATCACAAACTCAGATGAGTAAAAAAGAAATACCCCCTCTGTATGATAAGGATCGAATGGAATACTTTCGAGAGTTTCATCAAGTGGTGGCACCATTGATTGTGCTGAAGAAGTATGATGAGGAAGAAGATAATGTTACAAACAAATTATAAAGCAAATCTTAAACTTGTAAATAATTAGGATAAGTGATATATTAGAGAAAAGGAAGTTAATATCAAAGCACTATACAGGAGGATTTATGAGTGGAGACTCAGGATTAAATGAAACTATTGTTTTTTATAGTTCAGAGATGACTATATCAAAAGCAATTGTTTTAAAACATAAAGGAATTGAGTTAGATCATAAGGTATTGAAAGCATTATTGAAGGATACCGAACTCAACACTCTTATTGACAACGTATAGATAATAGAGTATTATATAAGTACAATTGAAATTATTATGGCAAAAGGATTTACTGTTAAATCAGAAGTTGCAAAAGCAAGAGCAAAATCAAAGTCAATCGACGAACCACAGTGGGATTACGATAAAGCAAAGAAGATGGTTGCAGGTAAGACGATTGTATTCTGTCTGCCAGGTCGAGGAGTATCATATACATTTTTAAAGAACTTTGTAACTCTATGCTTTGATCTTGTACATAACAAGGCAAGTATACAGATATCACAAGACTATAGTTCAATGGTGAACTTTGCAAGATGTAAGTGTCTTGGTGCAAATGTTCTTCGTGGTCCTGATCAGTTACCTTGGGATGGTAAGTTAAAGTATGATTATCAGTTATGGATTGACTCTGATATCGTTTTTAATGTTGAGAAGTTCTATCAACTTGTTTTAATGGACGAAAAGATTGCATCTGGTTGGTATTGTACCGAAGATGGAAAAACAACTTCAGTCGCTCACTGGTTAGATGAGGATGACTTCAAAGGTAACGGTGGAGTGATGAACCATGAAACCATCGACTCAATCACAAAGAGATCAAAACCTTTTACAGTTGACTATGCAGGTTTTGGATGGTTACTGATTAAACATGGAGTATTTGAAGATGAACAGATTAAGTATCCTTGGTTCGCACCGAAGATGCAGATATTTGAATCAGGTGCAGTTCAAGACATGTGCGGAGAAGATGTCTCATTTTGCCTAGATGCAAAGGAGGCAGGATACCGAATCATGTGTGATCCTCGTATTCGTGTAGGACATGAAAAAACAAGAGTTATATAGTATATCTCATCAAGGTAAGGTACTCTTTGAGAATCTTACCGAAGAAGAGTATATGGATAAAATGCAGGACTTAGCAGATGAGTTCTTTGCAAAAGGATCACCGCATCCACTCGAATTAACAACTGACGTAAAACAAACTAATGGCAAAGACATTTAACACAGGCAATTCAATTCAAAGTCACCCGAAAAAAACTCGACAAGGAACTGGGAAACATTCAAAATATGCCTCTACATCCCGTAACTCGGCTCGTAAAAGACCAATCGGACAAGGCAAGAAATAATGTTCTGTCGCATTCGACTTAAAGACACAAACTATCAGGAGTACCACAACTATCGTATTCTTGATAGTTCTTCTTTTGATCGGTGCTTAGACATCTATAAGCAATACGTAACTTATAAGAAGTTTGATGATATTGTACCAATCTTTATTGAAGAGTTTGAACTACCTCATTCTGATGTGATTGGTTACTATGATGGAAACGATTTAGTTGCATTTACTCTTGCTTATCGTTTTAAGAGTGTAAATAGTGTATGGGCGGATCAATTCGCATGGGACTATAAGAATAAGAAACTGAGTTTAGGGCATATTGCAAACAAAAGTGAATGTGCATTATATAAGAGATTGGGTTATAATTATTATTATCTGGGTGAATCATCAGATTACAAAGCAAAATTAGACGGATACGAAATTTCAAACTTTTTTGATACATGGCAAAACTAATCGGAAACCTTCCAACCAAGAAGGTATGGGTAAGAAAAGAATATTTAACTGACTTCCAATCAGGTCATGGGGAGTTCATAGAGGGAATATGGGTATGTGCCAAGTCAATACAGGGACGAGCATTCTATTTTGAGACATATTTACCAGAATATGGTGCAATGTATGATAAATTACCGATATCTGCATTCTTATCATCACCAAAAACACCCGATCCAGACATGGATTTGGTAAATTTACAGTTTTGGAACTGTATGGACTATGATTTTACGGTAATTGTCAAGCAATTTGTTGCACCAATGGAGTGGGAACTGCGTACAAGGCACTATGGTAACGTAAAAGGACAGTATATTTGCACCTTAGATAACTATCATGGGGATTTTGATCAGATTGATGCGTCTACAAGTGAATTACCAGATGAACATAAGTCATTTAACCTTGTTGAATTGCGTAATGGGCAGTTTGCACTCTATCCAAACAACAGATGTCGCATCTATGACACCTCAATGACACCTGATCCTGTCAAAACACCTGACTTTAAGGTATCAACACGCATCTTTGAGGTAGAAAACGATGTTAAATGGGGTCGTTTAGGTGATTGTGACGATTATTTCTGGACAACACCCGATGAACGACAAGAAAAGTAGGTATATTTTACATTGGATAGGTCAACTATCTAAAATTAGACCAGAATTAGGTAACTTTGCAATTTGTCCTTATGCATCAAAGGCAAATTTTTCGATAATTGATGAAAAATTAAGTCAAATTGTACCAAAACCTGATTTTGATGTCGTAATATATGTTGTAGAAGGAAATATTAGCTCACAATTCCTATATGATGCGGTAGATGACTATAATCGCAACTATCCAGAGTATAAATTCATTGCAGATCATGGAAAAACGAAGACTTATATACAAGGAATACAAACAAGTAACGGATTATACAATTTAGTGTTGTGTCAACCTCGAAAAGAACTTACTGAAGCAAGGAGAAAACTTGCAAAAACTGATTATTACGATTATTGGGACGAATCTTACCTTGAAGAGGTGTTAGAAGATGACTATTCTGTAGTAAAAAACGATATTGAACAAGATTTAGGATAAATAATAGCATTTACAAAAAAGTGACATAAATAAAACAGGAAAACTCTTGTTTAAATGGCAATAAATCGGATATCAAGGGCATTTAAGGACATAAGTTTGTCTTTTACACCCCATCCAGTCACAAAAGACCTTACAATTCTCAAAAATGAGAACGCAATTAAGAAGTCTGTACGTAATTTAGTGCAAACTATACCTACTGAAAGGTTTTTTAATTCAGTATTGGGTTCTGAAGTGCGTGACAGCCTATTTGACTTTGTAGACTTTGGTACTGCGTCTGTAATACAGAACCAAATTGAAATAACACTTGAAAACTTTGAACCTCGAATTGATAATGTAACTGTTGAGGTAGATCCAAGACCAGATTTAAATGAATTTGAGGTCACGGTGTTCTTTGATATTATTGGACAGGAAGTTCCTACACAAGAATTCACATTCATACTGGAAGCAACAAGATAATGCCTTTTACTAAGTTTACAAATCTAGATTTTGACCAAATTAAGACTTCAATTAAGGATTATATCCGTGCAAACTCTGATTTTACGGATTTTGACTTTGAAGGATCTAATTTTTCAGTTCTAATTGATACTTTAGCATATAATACTTACATAACTGCATTTAACTCAAACATGATTGTCAATGAGTCTTTCTTAGACTCTGCGACAGTGCGTGAAAATGTAGTTGCACTTGCAAGAAACATTGGATATGTACCTAGATCAAGAACTGCATCTCAAGCAACAATATCTTTTGACGTAACAACTAGTGCAAATACCCCAACTCTCACTCTTCAGGCAGGTTTAGTATGTGTAGGATCATCTAATGATACGTCTTTTGTATTCTCAATACCAGAATCAATTACAACGACTACAACACAGACTACAGACGCAAACGGAAATATAATAAGCAGCACAGGATCTTTTAGTGATATAATAATTTACCAAGGAACCTACTTATCAAAAACCTTTACGGTAGATGGTTCACTTGATCAGAGATTCATACTTGAAAACTCATTCATTGACACATCAACTATTAAAGTATTTGTAAAAGGTTCATCTGATACTGGGTTAGGTAGAGAATATCGTAAAGTAGATAATATATTAAACATAACTGATATTTCAGAGACATATTTAATACAAGAGACAACAGACGAAAGATACGAACTTCTTTTTGGTGATGGTGTCTTTGGTAAAAAATTAGAAAATGAAGCAACTATCAGTGTATCTTACATTGTCACAGATGGTGTAGAAGGTAACGGTCCTGCAGCATTTAACTATGCAGGTAGTGTCACCTCATCTTCAAATCAAATTGCTTTACCATCAACTACACCAATAGTTACAACTGTCTCATCGGCAGCTAATGGAGGCAGTATCGAGTCTATTGATTCGATTAAGTATTTTGCACCTAGACTGTATTCATCGCAATACAGAGCGGTTACAGCAAGGGATTATGAGGCAATAATACAACAAATATATCCAAATACCGAATCAGTCTCAGTTGTGGGTGGTGAGGAATTAGATCCACCTGAATTTGGAACTGTTTTTATCACAATCAAACCAAAGAATGGTGAGTTTGTATCTGATTTTGATAAGAATGCAATTCTATCCAACCTAAAGAGTTATTCATTAGCAGGTATTAACCAAAAACTACTTGATCTTAAATTATTATATGTTGAATTAGACTCTTTCGTTTATTATGATCAATCAAAGGTAACAACTGTATCTGAATTAAAGACTAATATTATTAATGGTTTATTAACTTATGGTTCATCAACTGACCTTAACAAGTTTGGTGGTAGATTTAAGTATAGTAAAATTGTGAATGTAATTGATAATATTGATGAAGCAATAACTTCTAATATTACAAGAGTTAGAATTAGAAGAAACTTGAGAGCATTGACAAATCAATTTGCTCAGTATGAATTATGTTACGGTAATAGGTTTTACATCAACCCAGAAGGTAAGAATATAAAAAGCACTGGATTTACCATTCAGGGTCAAACTGATATGTTATATTTCACAGATATACCAAACCGTAACAGTGATGGTACATTGGATGGAAGTGGTAAAGGTGTAATAGCTATTGTGAAGGGTGATACAGAGTTATCTAGAGGACAATTAGTTGTTACCTCTGCTGGAATTGTTGATTATGTACATGGAGAGGTCATTATATCAACAGTAAATATAACGTCAACTCAAAGGTCGAATAATATAGTTGAAATTCAAGCATTCCCCGAATCAAATGATGTCATTGGATTGAAAGATTTATATCTCAGTTTTGCTGTCGGAGATAGTGCCATAAATATGGTTAAAGACACTATTTCATCTGGTGAACAGATTTCTGGTGTTGGATATAAGGTTACATCAAGTTACGCTAATGGAGCACTGGTAAGAGGATAATATGATCACCACTGGGATTGATAAGAGAGTCAAAGTCCAACAGATAATTGAAAACCAAATACCTGAGTTTTTACTATCTGAAAGTCCAAAGGCAGTAGATTTTTTAAAACAATACTATATTTCACAGGAATATCAGGGAGGTCCGATTGACCTAACTGATAATCTTGATCAATACATAAAATTAGATAATTTAACTCCTGAAGTAGTTGTAGGTGAAACAAAGTTAACTAGTGGCATTACAACCACAGCAACAACGGTAAATGTCAGTACTACAAAGGGATTTCCTAATGAATATGGTCTCTTTAAGATTGATGATGAAGTTATAACATATACAGGTATTACAACTAATAGTTTTACTGGTTGTATTCGTGGTTTTAGTGGAATTACAACATATCACGCTGATAACAATCCTACAGAATTAGTATTTACAGACTCATCAGCAATAAACCATGAAGATGATGCAACTGTCATCAATTTAAGTGCATTATTTTTAAAAGAATTTTATAAAAAAACCAAAAAGCAACTTACACCTGGTTTAGAGAGTGTTGATTTTGTCAATAACTTAGATGTAAGCAATTTTATTAAAAATTCTAAGTCTTTATATCAATCAAAAGGTACAGAAGAGTCATTTAGAATTTTATTCAATGTATTATATAATGAAACACCAACAATTGTTGATTTAGAGCAATTTTTAATCAAACCATCTTCTGCAGAGTACATAAGAAGAGAAATTATTCTTTCTGAAGCAATATCTGGTAATCCAATCAATTTAGTTGGTCAAACAATAATTAAATCAAATGATTCTGCAACTAGAGCATCTATATCAGAAGTAGAACCACTTACAAGAAAGGGAAAGGTATATTATAAAATTGCATTATTTGTTGGATTCAATGAAGTAGACCTTATTGAAGGAACATTTAACATTCCTGGTAAAACTAAATCTATTGGTAACGTTTCAGCTGGTTCCTCAGTTATAACAGTTGATTCAACAGTTGGATTTGGTCAAACAGGTACTTTAATATCTGGTATTAGCACAAATATCTTCTATAAAGACAAATCAGTTAATCAATTCTTGGGTTGTGAAAATATTGTTGATACAATATCATCTACTGAAGATGTTAGATCTGATGAATTTTATTTTGGTTATGAAAACGGAGATTTAAGTAAAAAAGTTGAGATAAGATTAACAGGTGTTCTGTCTAAGTTTGTTCCTACATCAGATATTCGATTATTGACAGAGGGAGAAAAGATAAGTGTAAGAAATGTTGGAGAAAAAATACTAAACCCAATTGAAAATAAAACAAGAAAGCAAATATTTGCAAATTCATGGATTTATAACACTTCATCAAGATTTCAAATTGAAAGTATCTCTGGTGCTAATATTGTTTTATTCACAAGAGATATTGATAAGTCAAGTTTAAAAATTGGTGATAATGTAGAGGTTTTATTCAGAAATGAAGAAACAAAAATAGCAACAGGTACTGTAGGAAATATTGATAAACCCACAGGAACAATATCTATTGATAATTTAACAAATCAACCAGGTATAACTTTATTCCCAGACCCAAATAGAGAATATGACTTAAGAAGAGTTATAAATCGTGCATTTAGTGATACTGCTGATATTGAATTTGGTAATAACGTATTAACAACTGATATAACCAATGTATATAATGAATCAAATGCTAATTTTTATGTTGCTTCAAATTCATTACCATCATATAAAATTACTGCATCATTACCAAAAGCAATATTACCAAATGCAATTGCTGGTAATGAATTACCACAATCAGGTTATGATCCAAATACTTTAAAGTATAATATTTTATCATTTCCAAGTCCAGTTCCATTTATAACTGGAGATGAAATATTCTATACTGCACAGGGAACTGTTTTACCTAATTTACCACAATCTTCATATTTTGTTGAAGTATTAAGTAATCCAAACCAAATACGTCTTTACAGATCAAGATCATTCATACCCATAAGTGATTATGAAGAATTTGAAGCATTGCCATCAGGTTCAGGAACTCATACGTTTTCACTTGTAGGAATTATAGAACAGGAAATAGCTCCACAAAAATTATTAAAGAAATTCTCTCTTAATCCAAATCTAACAAATTCTTCATCAGTTGTAACTACACCTGGCACAACTGGAATGTTAATAAATGGTGTTGAGGTTAGAAACTATAAATCTGAAGATAAAATATTCTTTGGACCTTTAGAAGAAATCACATTATTGAATGGTGGAACAAATTATGATGTATTAAAACCACCGACTATACAATTATCAAATTCTGGTGTTGGAAATACAAATGCTTTATTGAGACCAGTTATTACAGGTAATGTAAAAGATGTACAGGTAGATCCACAAAATTTTGATATACAAAAAGTAGTATCAGTTACTATTGAAGGTGGTAATGGTTCAGGAGCTATTTTAGAACCAGTATTAACCGAAAGAAGAAGAGAAATATCATTTGATGCAAGATTACTTACAGAGTCTGGTGGTGTTGATAATATTGATGAAACTATTACATTCCTTGATAATCATAATATTGTTAGTGGACAACCAATTGTTTATGATAGAAACAATAATCCTCCATTAGGTGTTGGAACAGTAGGTAATGATAGTGGTACATCAGTAGTAGGATTAGGAACTACTACATTAGTAAATGCTGCTACTTATTTCCCATTAGTAGTAAATCCAACCACAATCAAATTATTCCAAACTGAAACCGATTATAATACTGGTATTAATACTGTCGGATTTACAACAACTAATAAAATTGGTGTTCATAAATTTAGACTTTTAAGTGATCAAAAAACTTTAAGAGATATAAGAGTTATAGATGGTGGAAGTGGATATCAAAATAGACAAGTTTTTGTTAAACCAACAGGTATTAATACAATAACAAATACAATTCATTTTGATGATCATGGATTTAATCATGGTGATAAGATTGTATATTCAACAGCAGTTGGAATAGGTTCTACATTACCAACAACAATATCGGGTCTAACAACATCTACAGGTATTACTACAACTTCTAATTTCTATCAAGTATTGAAAGTTAATAGTGATGCTTTTAGAATTGTTAATGCTGGTCTTGGTGGAACTATTAAATCAGAATTTAACAGAAAAGATTATTTAAAATTCTCTGATCAGGGAACAGGTTTCCAAGTTTTCAAATATCCTGATGTCAAATTAAATTTAAAATATGAACTTGCTAATACAGATGTAGGAATTATTACAGCAACACCAGTTGTTAGAGGATCAATATCTGATGTTTTACTTTATGAAAAAGGAACTGGATATGGATCTGATATTCTTAATCTTGAAAAGTCAGTAACTGTTACTATAAAAACAGGAAAAGAAGCACAACTAAAACCAATCATTACTGATGGAAGAATATCATATGTAGAGATACAAACAAAAGGTCGTGAGTATGCGTCTGCACCTGATCTTCAAGTTGTAGGTATTGGAACTGGATTAGGAGCAAAACTTAGAGCTGTAGTTACTGATGGAAAAATAACTGAAGTAATTATTTTAGATGGTGGACTACAATATCAACAAGATAAAATTGATATTAAAGTTGTACCACCAGGCACAGGTTGTAAACTAGAAGCAAGTACAAGAGGACTTGTGGTTAATACCTTTGCAAGATATAATAATGAAGCACTTATTGAAACTAATAATAAACTAGAATATTCAATAGTTGGATACTCTACTCAAATAGGAAATGATAGTTTTAGTGATACTGGTAACGGACACTCACCAATTATAGGATGGGCATATGATGGTAATCCAATATATGGACCATATGGATATAGTGATCCTAATGATGATAACTCTGCAGTAAGAATTTTAAATAGTGGTTATGTATTAGATCCATCTAATATCACTAATAGACCAACTGGATTTAGTAATGGATTTTTTGTAGAAGATCATAAGTTTACAAACGCAGGTGATTTAGATGTACATAATGGTAGATATGGTAGAACACCAGAATATCCAAATGGAACATATGCATATTTTGTAGGTATCAGTACTAATTCATTACTTCCATCTTTCCCATATTTCATAGGAGAATCTTATAGATCGAACCCATCTACAGAGAACTTTAATATTAATCAGAATACTTTTGATTTTGATAATTCAAGTTTAATAAGAAATAGTTATCCCTACAAAGTATCTGATAAATTTGCTGATAATGATTTTATTATTGAATCAAATGAAATAACAACACAATCATCAATAGTTGAATCTACAACATCAGGTTCAGTTAACTCTATTGATATTATTAATGTTGGTGATAACTATGAGATAGGTGATGCTGCTATCTTTGATAATTCTAATACAAATGGTGGTGGACTAAGCGTATCAGTAAAGAGTTTACAAGGAAAGTCTGTTGAATCTGTTGTTACAACAGTTGATACATATGAAAATGTTGTTTTTGTTTGGAGAGATTCTGAACATGTATCTGCATATATTTCCACTGCTCCAAGTTTAAATGGTGGTGATAATGTAGTTGTATCTGGATTAAGCACTTCATTAATTAAAGGTTTAGCAGGGTCTCATCAAATTGGAATTGATACTGCACAAACAGTTGTATACCAAGAGATTCCCAATTCTTCAACCACTGGTATTGTAACTGATATATATGTTTCTCATATACCGACTCATGTTTCTGTAGGTAGTAGTGTTGGTATTGGAACTGAAAAATTACTAGTTTTAAATACATTCAACGAAAATAATATAATAAGAGTAAGAAGAGGTGTATCATCTGGTGTTCATACAGTATCCTCTAAGGTAAGTTTGATACCAAGTTTCTTCAATATACCATTAAGATCTAATTTATTTGATTCTAGTGTAAAGGAACAAGTATATTTCAATCCTCATGAATCAGTAGGTGTTGGTACAGTTGTTGGTTTAGGATCAACTGCAACCTCTACATTAGGTGATTTAGTAAATGTAGTTTCAACACCTACAAGAAGTATAAGATTACCAAATCATCCATTTAAAACAAATCAAAGAGTTACATTAACAAAACCAAGTGTTGGTTATGCATTAACAGTATCTAAAGATGATGGGGTCACAACATTTAATGTACCAGGATCAGGAAATACTCAAGACGTATTTGTAATAAGAAAATCAAAAGATTATATTGGAATAGTAACTCAAGTCGGATTAACAACAAGTTCAGATGGATTATCCTTTGTTGGTGATACGACAGTTGGTTCAAGTAGTTTTGAATATCTCTTTGAATCAAATCCAACACAAATAACAGGAAACTTACAACGTATAGATGCAGTAGTTTCAGTATCAACTGCTCATAACTTACTTGATGGTGATATAATTAATCTTAATTTAACACCTAATTCATCAGTAGGTATTGGAACATCGTCATCTATTGATTTAAGATTTGATGAAACAACACAATCAATATTAGTAAATCCAATTTCATGTCCATCAAGTGGAGTTACAACTGCAACAAATAACTTTAATATTGTTGAACACAATTTGGAAACTGGTGATAAAGTTAAATATTCTTCAACATCAGTATCAGAAGGTTTAGCAAATAACGAATCTTACTTTGTGTTTAAAGTTGATGATAATAATTTTAAATTAGGTGAAACACTTCTTGATGTAACTAGCAATCCATCTACTGCAATTGAATTAAGTTCAACGGGTGGTGTGCATGAATTTTCACTAATAAATCCATCTATATCAGTTTTAAGAGAAAATAATTTAGTTTTCGGTGTAGGTCATTCATCACTTGCTGGTTATGATTTAAATATTTTCTATGATCAGGATTATAAAAATCAGTTTGTTTCTGTTGGTAACACTACAAACTTACAAGTTATAGGAGTAGGTACAGTAGGAATTACTTCAACTGCAACTCTTACATTAAATTATTCAAACGATAATCCATCAATACTCTTTTATAATCTTAAAAAATCAGGTTTCATAAGCACATCTGATACTGACGTTATAAACCATAATAGAATCAATTATATTGATAGTAAGTATAGTGGTCAGTATAGTATATTTGATGTTCCAACACCTGGAATATCATATACAAGTTTTAGTATTTCATTGAATGAAGTACCTGAAAAATTATCATATGCCTCTACTGAAACTAGTGTTCTAAAATATACAACTAAATCATCCAGAGCTAAGGGAGCAATTGATAAAGTTGGTATTGATTTTGGTGGAGTTGGATATAATAGTTTACCTTCATTCGTAAGTATTGCATCAACTCAGGGAACAAACGCAACTTTATTACCAGACTCTAGCACAATAAACAGAGTTGATGATGTTAGGATTCTGAATCCTGGTTTTGAATATTCTTCAGATCCAACATTAAAACCAGAAGCATTTGTTTCTCCAGTAATATCAATTATTAATTCTAATACAATTACCAATATAGAAGTAGTTGATGGTGGTAAAAATTATACAACAGTACCTGATTTAAAAATAGTAAATCCATTAACAGGTTTAGAAGATGTGTCTGGTGCAATTATTGCTGGTAGATTGAATGGTAGTTCATTAACAACTGTTGATGTTGTTGTAGCACCTAAAGGTTTACAATCAGTTACTCATGATGTATTTGCAGTCAATAATAGTAATGGTTCAACAGTAAGTAAGTTGGAATATAATTCCACATCTGGAATAGCAACTTGTACTCTTGTAACACCAGTACTAGGATTCTCCACCGCACCTTTCTCTGTAAATGAGGAGATATTTGTTGAAGGTCTTCAAAAATTTGAAACCACTGGATCTGGATTTAACTCTGCTGATAATGGATTTAAATTCTTCAAAATATCTGGTGTCAACAATACAAACCCAGCTACAATTGAATTTGATTTGTCATCATTCACAACAAATGCTGGTATTGCAAAAACAGTTCAAAACTCTTTCGGTGTTCTTATCAGTAAGAATGATTATCCCATATTTAAAGTAACACAAGCAATTTCTAAGTTTAGTGTTGGTGAAAAATTATTGGCATTCGTAGGAACAGAATATGTGCCAGTAGATCTTATCATATCAGAATCAACAAATGAGTTTATAAAAATAGAAGAAGAAATACCTGGTTCATTTAACCTAGTTACTGGTCAGTTAATTAAGGGATTCATTTCAGGTAATATTGCAACTATTAATACTATATCAAAAAATAGTGGTATTTTTGAAATAAATTATTCATTACGTCAAGATCAAGGATGGAATGATGATATTGGAAAATTAAACCAAGATTACCAAGTTACACCTGATAATGATTATTATCAAAACCTATCATATAGTGTAAAGAGTAGAATATCTTATGATGATTTAATTAATCCTGTAAATAGATTACTTCATACCACTGGTCTTAAGAACTTTGCTGATGTAGGTATTTCATCTGTAACAAATGCTGGTGTTACAACATCTAGTTTCACTGATGTTCTTGCACTAGACTTTATTGATGAGAAGAGAGTAGATACAATTAATAATTTTGATTTTGCTTTGGATATTGATACGGTTGAAGGTAAATCTAAATTCCTTAAACTAAAAAATACAAAATTATCACCATATATCGAATGTAGAACAAATAGAGTTTTAGAAATAGATGATATAAGTAGACTGTTTTCAAATACAGCTACTACATTATCAAAATTCCTTGATTTATCAATCAATACAAGATATGCGACTTTCTTAATTCAAACAAGAAATCCAAATAATAAAAATACTCAAATTTCTGATATTATCTTATATAAAGACGATCTTGATGTATTTACTGCTGAAAGATCTAAGATTCATACTACTTCATCAGAGTTGGGAGAAATCAAAGGAAACATTGATGCTTCAGGTAATATTAGTATAAACTTCACACCAGATGATCCTGATAATAACGACTACGATTTAAAAATACTTGAAACTTCATTCAATACAAATCTAACAGGTATTGGAACACAATCAATAGGTTTCATTAATCTATCTGGTATTAATACAACTGTATCAACAGCAACTACATCACTTATAATTTCAACAGATGTTAACAATACAGATGCTTTATTTGCGTCAATTGAAGTTAATAATGTAACTACAGATGAAACAAATTTTGTAGATTTATATTTAACACATGATGGAACAAACTCATTCATCTCTGAATTCTATGCTGATAGTATAGATGGTCCAACATCTAACTTTATTGGAACATTTATTTCAAGTATTTCATCTAATGTATTGTCATTAGAGTTTGAAAATGATCAGGCAAATGAAGTATTAGTAAGATCAAGAGTTATTGGAATAGGAACAACTACTGCTGGAATAGGAACTTACAGATTTAAATTATCAGGTCAATTAGAAGGAACTGAAAAAACAAGTAGATTTGAATCTAATTTCTCAAATGTTTCTACATCATCAACCATTGCATCCTTTACAGAAAATGAGATATCTTCACTAAAAGGTTTTGTAAGAGTTTCTAGTGGATCTACAAGTTCACTTCATCAAGTTCTTGTTGCACATGATTCAACTGATTCACATATAACACAATATCCATTCTTATCAATTGGAAGTACATCAGGTATAGGTACATTCTCATCAACAATTGTCGGTAATGATTTAAATCTTAATTTCCATCCTGATCCACTCTTTAGTGGTGGAACTAATAGTGTTCAGGTACAAACATTTACAGAGGCATTTTACTCTGAAACTGATCTCCTTAATATACCACCAGACTTGCAATATGGTACAGTTACTGAATCATTATCATTCGCACAATATGATGCTATTAATGGAACAAGATCAAACAAAACAAGTTTTGCTTTACAGAGTGATTCAAAACCAATATTCCAAAAACAATTTAATCCATCAGACACAGCAACCTTAAATCCATCTACTGGTTTATTCACAATCATAGATCACTTCTTTGAAACTGGAGAAAGATTAGTTTACAATCCTGGTTCAACATTTACTGGTATATCTTTATCAGGAATTGCGACTGCTGGAGGAACTCTAGGATCTGAAGTTTATGCTATTAGAGTAAACAAAGATACATTCAAAATTTCAAAATCTCATCCTGATTCATTAGCAGGTATTGCTATTACATTCACTGGTGTAGGAACTGGTAATGCTCATGAATTTGAAATGTTTAAGAAGAATGAAAAGGCATTATTATCAATTGATGGTGTAATTCAATCTCCAATAGCATTTACTCCAATTACAACTGATTTAGAATTTAACATTACAAATTCTGCAACAACATTTAGTGTAACTGGATTATCATCAATTACATCAGGTGATATAATTAAAATTGATGATGAGTTTATGAAGATTAGCAGAGTTGGTCTAGGTACTACATCAGTTGGTCCTATTTCAGAAACAGGATCTGTTAGTTTAGTTGTCGTAGAAAGAGGTGCAATAGGATCTGCTGCAACAAGTCATTCATCAGGTGCAACAAGTAGATTATTCTCAGGTGGTTATAATATTGTTGATAGTACAATACACTTTACTGATGCTCCTAGAGGAACTAACACCACACAGAAAACACAATCAAATCTTGATCCTTTAAAATCTACATTTAATGGAAGAGTATATTTAAGACAAGATTATAGCACTAATACAATATTTGACGATATATCTGATAGTTTCACAGGTATTGCTGCAACTCTTCCAGTTAAAGTTGGGGGTGCAAGCACATCAGGTATACAAACTGGAAGCACAATGCTACTTCTAAATGGTATATTCCAAACACCGTCAACATTTAACAACTTAGGGAACAATTATGAATTTGCTGAATCAGGTGGTGCAAGTAATGTAATATTCACTGGTATTACATCTTCAAATGGTACTAAGATTATAAGTGATGTTGATGTAAATCAAAATCAATTACCAAGAGGTGGTGTAATTGTATCACTTGGATCAACAGGTGGTTTAGGAGTTGCTCCACTTCTAGGTGCAAAAGTATCTGCAATCACAGGTGCAGGCTCTTCAATAATAGGTATTGTTGGAGTTCCAACAACAGGTCAAACATTTGGTATATCAACTGCGTCATTTAATAATTTAACTGGTCAGTTAGAAGTTACTACTTCAACCAATCACAACTTTAGAAACATCAATGAATTTGTAAGATTTGATGGACTTGTGTTTAATCCAGTTTTAGGTATTGAAACAAACAGATCATTTAGTGTAACAGGTATTTTATCTACAACAACATTTACAACGAATGTTGGTACAAGCACTGTTTCACATGCATATGTTGGAGCAGGTACAGTATTTGAATTCCAAGGAGATAATACATTTGGATCTGGTTATCGTCATCCAGTCTCTGTTGCTGTTACTGATAGGTCTGGTAGTGGTTCAGGTGCAGCAGTATCAGTAGTTGTTGGTGCAGGTGGATCATTAGCATTTACAATTGACAGTAATGGAACTGGTTATACTGATCCTGTCATTACTATACCAGAACCTTCATATAGTAATCTTCCAATAACTGGAGTATCAAGAAGAGGTATTGGAGCAACAACTGACACTGGAACTGGATCATCAGTTAGTGTTACAATCGGAGCTGCTAATACATCTGTTGGTATTGGATCTACATTATTTACTGTAAGCAATTTTGTATTAGAAAATAATGGATACAACTTTAAAGTTGGTGATGTATTCAAACCAGTTGGTTTAGTTACAGCAAAAGGTTTGAGTAGTTTAGTAAATGAATTTGAATTAACAGTCACTGACGTATTCAGAGATCAATACTCATCTTGGAACTTTGGACAGTTTGACTTTATTGATTCAATTAAAGACTTGCAAGATGGTGTTAGAAAGAGATTCCCACTAATATTCAATGCTAATCTATTGAGTTTCGAGGTAGATGAAAATAATCCAGATTCATCACTTATTAATCTTGATGCTCTATTATTAATCTTTATTAATGGTGTCATACAAGATCCAGGTGATGCTTATACATTTGATGGTGGTACATCATTTGAATTCTCACAAGCACCTGATCCAGAAGATATAATTGATATTTTCTTCTATCAAGGAACATCAGGTGTTGATTCGGTAAGAGTCGCTGCTGGTTCATCAGTTTCACCAACAATTCAAACAGGAGATATTGTTCAGATATTTAAATTAAATAATGATAGTGGTATCACAACTACACAAAAACAAAGAACAATTTATACAATATCAGCATCTGATGAAGTTGAAACTAACCTATACACAGAACAAGGTGTAGATGAAAGAAACTTCAAACCATTAAATTGGACAAAACAAAAGGTAGATAAAAAAGTAAATGGTGAAGTCGTATTTAAATCAAGAGATTCAATCGAAGCTCAAGTTTATCCAACAGCAAAAATAATTGATGACATAACCACAACTGATACTGAGATGTTTGTTGATAATGCAAAATTCTTTAATTATGAAGAAGACTTCTCAAGTTTAGTTGTTGGTAGTGTTGGTGGATTAATTGTAGGATCTACTGATCCAGTTGCTGCTGCTTTCACTGCTGTTGTATCTGCTGCTGGAACTATATCATCACTTTCAATTACGAATGGTGGTAGTGGTTATGTTGGATCAACAACCTCAATTTCCATATCCGCACCTCATGCGATAGGAGTTGGAGTAGGAACAACTTCTTCTGCAACAGCAACAATCACAAATGGAGTGATTACTAGCACAACAATAACTAATCCTGGTTTTGGATATACATTTACTGCTGTGCCTCAAGTTTTAGCACCATTACCAAATGCTATAAAAGAAGATATAGATACAATCACTACAGTCGAAGGATTTGATGGTGATATAATTGGTATTGCTGTTACTGATGGAATTGGTCATCCTCTTGCACTTAAATTTACATTAAATGTTGATTTAACTAATAATCCAAATTCAGTAGCAAGTGATTTGAAAGTTGGATATCCAGTTCATATATTTGAAACTCAAGTTGGACACGGTGTTACATCAGTCGTAAGTGATAATGCAACAATAGTGTCTACTGGAACTACATGTGTTGACAACATTTACTTTGTGAACGCATACAATGCAGGAGTTGGCATTATTACATGTAATATAATGACAGGTGTAAATACAACAGGTGTTGACACTTCAGTTGGTATTGGAACTGCGATTGGTGGATTCTCATGGGGTAGACTTTCTGGGTTTACAAGAGGTTTGAATCCAATTTCAATCGGTGTAACTGGTTTAACAATAGACTCTGGTTTAACGACTTACCCATCTATCCAGAGAAGAGATTTTGGTCTTAGGGACAATGGTTCATTAAGAAAGGATCTTGGGTAGTATAAATATAGAAAAAAGCTGATGATATGGCTGCAATTGTAACAGATCAATTTAGAATTCTAAATGCAAATAATTTTGTAGAGACTGTAGATAACTCTACTAATTCATATTATGTTGTGGTTGGTCTTGCTAATCCTGCACTTGCAGTGGGTTTTGGTCGGACTACCGCATGGAATACAAACACACCAAATCCAGTTGATAATTTCAACTACATGAATCATGCTGGAGATACTCAAATATTTGGTAAAAAGGTAACTGGTGCTAATGTAAGGAGATTAATAACAAGAAGAAATTGGACACAAGGAACAAGATATGAAATGTTTAGGCATGATTATAGTGTTGAAAGTCCATCACCTGTAACAAACTCAACAAGGTTATATGCAGCAAATTACTATGTAATGAATAAAAACTTTGATGTGTATGTTTGTATTGATAATGGATCTTCAGGTATAAGCACCTCTGGTAATGCATCACAAGATGAACCACTATTTACAGACTTAGAACCATCAAGAGCAGGTGAAAGTGGTGATGGATACATTTGGAAATACTTATTTACAGTGCCTCCAAGTGATATTATAAAGTTTGACTCAACAGAATATATTTCTGTACCAGGTGATTGGCCAACGTCATCAGAAACACAAATACAATCTGTGCGTGAAAATGGTGATTCAACAATTAATAATAACCAAATAAAAAAAGTTTATATTGATAAGCAAGGATTTGGTTATTCACAAAATATTGTTGGAAGGGAAGTTGATATCATTGGAGATGGAACAGGAGCAAAAGTTGTTATTGATACGGATAGTAACGGTAAAATAACTAAAACGAATGTATCTTCTGGTGGTCAAGGATATACTTTTGGTATGGTTGATTTAGGACCTCTTGGAAATTCAGGTGTTTCTGTTGGTAATCATGCTAAATTAATTCCAATCATTCCTCCATCAAAGGGACACGGATTTGATTTATATAAAGAATTAGGAACTGATAAACTTCTAATTTATGCAAGATTTGATGATTCTACAAAAGATTTCCCAACTGATACTAAGTTTGCACAAATAAGTATCATAAAAAATCCAACATCTATTGGATCAACTGCAACTTATACTGCAAATGATTTTTCATCAGTTAATGCAGTCAAGGTAGTATCTCCTACAGGAACTCCAACTATAGGTGAAAAGATACAGCAATCAGTAACTGGTGGTACTGCAGAGGGTTATATAGTATCATATGATACTGATACTAATGTAATTAAATATTATCAAGATAGGTCTTTATATTTTAATCAAACAACAGCAGACCAAACAGATTATGTTGGAGTTACAACTGAAGCAAAAGTATTAAATTTTGAATCATCAGCAGAAAGTATAATCGCACCAACAAGTGGATTTACTGCAACTGTCGATCAAAACTTTACAGGTATAAGTACAAATCCAACTGGTAACAAGGTTATCTCACTCGGAGTCAATTTCACAAATGGTCTTGCTTCTCCTGAGATAAATAAAGGGTCAGGTGAAATAATATACTTGGATAATAGACCTCTAATTACTAGAAACTCCAGACAAAAAGAAGACATTAAAATCATCTTGGAATTTTAAAAAATGCCACAAAAAACGAATTTAAATATAAGTCCTTATTACGATGATTTTGATAAGGAAGATAAATTTTACAAAGTCCTATTTAAACCAGGATTCCCTGTTCAAGCAAGAGAGCTAACAACTCTTCAATCTTCATTACAAAATCAGATTGAATCATTTGGAAGTCACATCTTTAAAGATGGGTCGATGGTTATACCTGGTAATATAGTTTTTGACCAGCAATATTACTCTGTTAGAATTAACAATACTCATTTAGGTATTCCAGTATCATTATATCTGGAGCAGTTGAAAGGATTAAGATTAAGAGGAGAGCAGTCAGGTATAATCTTTAACATTGATAGTTTTGAATTCGTTGGACTTGAAAATGATGTAACTGATTTAACAATATATGTAAAATATTTACAATCAGGTTCTGACAATACCATATCCAGTTTGACTGATGGTGAACAAATCATAACCGAATCATCATTTGTTTATGGCAATACTGCAGTAAATGAGGGAGAAACTATATTAACACTTGTGGATTCAAATGCATCTGCGACTGGATCTGCTGTTGGAATATCATCTGGTACATATTTCATAAGAGGATCATTTGTTGATGTATCAACTGATAAAATTGTATTAGATCCATATTCAAATCTACCATCATATAGAGTTGGTCTTAATATTGATGAGCAACTAGTAACTGCAAAAGAAGAAGATTCATTATATGATAATGCAAGAGGATTCTCTAATTTTGCTGCACCAGGTGCAGATAGATTAAAAATCACAACAACATTAGCTAAAAAGAGTCTTACTGATTTTAATGATACTAATTTCATTGAATTATTGCGTGTTGATGATGGTGAAATCAAGAAAATAATTACAAAGTCACAATATTCTCTTATTAGAGATTATTTTGCAGAAAGAACATTTGATGAATCAGGACATTACTCTGTACAAAAATTTGATGTACAGGTTAAAAATTCTTTAAATGATGGAGTATCAAATGAAGGTATATTCAGGTCTAATGAAATAACAGATCAGCAGAATACACCAACAGATGATTTAATGTGCGTAAAAATATCTGCTGGTAAGGCATATGTAAAGGGTTATGATATTGAATTAACTGGTGCAAATATCATTGATGTTGATAAACCAAGAGATAAGCAAACTGTTGATGCATCATTAGTTCCATATCAAATGGGAACTATATTAAGAGTTAATAATGTATTTGGTGCACCAGCTCCTAATATTAAAGATGATTCAAAATTTGTTGAATTATATAATCAAAGAACAGGTTCAAATAGTGCTGGTACTGGTGAATTAATAGGACAAGCAAGAGTATACTCATTTAATGTAAGGAATGCTGCCTATAAAGATGACTCAAGTGAATGGGAATTGCATTTATTTGATATACAAACATTTACAAGACTTGTATTAAATAGTGCTGTTAGTAACACTGAATTACCAGATGCCTCATATGTAAGAGGTTTAAGTAGTGGTGCTACTGGATTTGCAATATCTGCTGGTGGTGCTAGTACTGTAGTTAAATTAACACAAGTTACTGGTTCATTTATTGCTGGTGAAGGAATTATAATTAATGAAGATCCAGAATTATCACGTTCTATACAAACGGTTCGTATATTTGGTGTTGAAGATATTAAATCAGTTTATCAAGATGCGTCTGCTTTAAGTGGATATGCTGCTGATTTTGTTGCTGATACTGTTTTAAATCGTAAAATTCCAACAGGATTTAATGTATCAGATACCTTAAACATAAATGCAGCAGGTATTGCGACATGTGCTGGAAAGAGTTTTGCAGGTATTAAAACAGATACTATTGTTAGATATACATTGCCAGGTGAGACATCTGAAAGATTTAACAGAATAACAAGTGTATCATCAGATGGAATTACATTAACATTAGCAGCAGTACAAAATGTAAGTGGTATTTGTAATGGTGCATTGCCCTCTGGTGCCTCTGTAACACCTACATTTGCATTTGGAGTACCAAATATCAATCTTAATGAAAACAAAGGATTGTATGCTCGTATAGGTAATGATAATATATCAGATATTAATTTATCAACTGCTAATCTTGTTGTAGGAACCGATATTACTGGTGAGTCTACAGATGGAAGTGGTGTTCTTACATTCGATTTAGCATCGAGTGGTATTGGAAGTGCATTCTATGAAGCATTTGACGAAGAAAGATATTCAATACATTATTCCGATGGAGCAATTGAAAGTTTAACAAATGATCAAGTTGTACTTGATACTGCTAGTCAATCTGTAACTATTAATGGATTAAGAACATCACAATCAAATGTTGTTGTTAGCACAACTCTTAAAAAACAAGCACTAAAGAGTAAACAGAAGAATTATCTCAGAAGTCAAAAAATAGAAATTCTAAAAACTGCTGTTGGAATTAATACAACTGCAAGTGGAATGGAACGAAGTACTGCTTATGGTTTAAGAGTTGAAGATAAAGAGATTTCATTTAACATTCCAGATGTTGCAAATGTTGTTGGAGTTTTTGAATCTATAGATACAAATTCACCAATTCTTGATAAACTTACATTCCCAGATGGTTTAAGTTTAAATACAACATCTATAATTGGTGAAAAGGTTTCTGGTAGAACAAGTGGTGCTGTGGCACAAATTACGGCTCAAATATCAGCAAATCAAATAGAAGTTGCATATTTGACACCTACCAAATTTACAATAGGTGAAACAACTGATTTTGAAGAATCAAATATCTTAACATCATTACAAGATATAACAGTTGGTAGTTTCTTGAATATCACAAATAGATATGAACTTGATAAAGGTCAGAGAGAACAATTCTATGATTATTCAAGATTGGTTAGAAAACAAAACTTCCCACCTGCTACAAGAAAATTATTAGTAGTATATAATTCATATACTGTACCATCAAATGATGTTGGTGATTTTTATACAGTTGCATCTTATCCAGAAGAGAGATTTAGTTCAGACATTCCTACTTTAGAAGGTGGTTTAAGAGCTACTGATACTATTGACTTTAGACCAAGAGTAACAACATATTCTGGCAATGAGTCACCATTTGCATTCCAAAATAGATTATTTGGAGGAACAGGTAATGTTAATCCAGAGTTTATTGTAAAACCAAATGAGAGTTCTATTGTTGGATATAATTTCTATCTTCCAAGAACTGATAAGTTAGTATTAGATATTCTTGGAAATGTAGCTGTTATAAAAGGAACATCTAACTTAAATCCAGTAGCACCTCCAATAATTGAAAATGCAATGGAGATTGCAACAATTGAACTACCTGCTTATTTGTATGATCCAGATGATGCGATAGTAAAGGTAGTTGATAATGTAAGATATACCATGAGGGATATCGGTCTTCTTGAAGGTAGAATTGAAACTTTAGAAGAGATAACATCATTAAGTTTATTAGAACTTGACACAAAAACATTACAAGTACAAGATGTAGATGGATTATCTAGATTTAAGACAGGTTTCTTTGTTGATGATTTTAAAGATACAAATTTACTTGATCTAAGTGATCCCGATAACAAATGTGCAATAGATGTTGCAAATAAAGAATTAAATGTTCCACTTGATTTTTGGTCAATTAAACCAGAAGTGGCACTTAATTTATCAACAAATGTTGATACTGCAGATTTCTCAGAAGATTTAGAACTATTAGATCCAAATGTTAGAAAAACTGGTGATCTTATAACTTTAGATTATACTGAAGTTGATTTCTTAGAACAACCTTTAGCATCTAGAGTTGAAAATGTTAACCCATTTAATATGGTTGACTTCACAGGTACTATTGATTTAACACCTCGTACTGATAGTTGGGTAAGAAATATCCAAGTAGATGGTGGTGAAAGAAGAATTACAGGTGGATTTAATGGTTCATTTATCGACACTATAAAGACAAGTAGTGTTCCAGATACACATATCAGATCAAGAAACGTTGTTTTCCACACATCTGGTTTAAGACCTGTTGCTAGATTCTATCCGTTCTTTGATAGTACAAGTGGAATTGATGTTGTACCCAAGTTAATTGAAATTAACATGATCAACGGTATCTTTGAAAAGGGAGAAACAGTTGATATATTTGATTCAACTGGCGTAAATGTATGTACTTTACGATTAGCACAATCAGATCATAAGAAAGGTAGTGCATTATCACCATCTGAAACATTCAATGCTAACCCATATAACACATCAGTTTCTTTAGGTAGTAGTTATTCTGCATCATCTTCAGTATTAAATGTGGATATTAATTCACTAGGAGATGAAGCACAAGGTACATTCTTTGGTTTTATTCCATTAGGATCAGGTATTACTGTCTTAGGAAGGTCTAGTGGTGCACAAGCAGAAGTTTCAGATGTAAGATTAGTTGCAGATACATTCGGTGATTTATCTGGTTCATTCTTCTTCCGTGATCCACTTGCTTCTCCACCACCTCCATTAAGATTTAGAACTGGAACAAGTACATTTAAGTTAACATCTAGTTCTACAAATGCTGAGAGTGCACCTGGTAGTTTACTTATAAGTAGTGGTCAAACAACATATCGTGCAACAGGAATAGTAGATTCTTATACTAACACGTTGGTGATCGTGAGAAGACCACCACCACCTCCACAGGACGACGATCCTCTATCACAGTCATTTACAACTGATGAAACTGGTGCATTTATTACCTCTGTTGATTTATTCTTTGCGAATAAAGATCCAAATGAAAAAATAACAGTTGAAATAAGAGAGATGGAGTTAGGAACTCCTACCTTACAAGTTGTGCAGGATTATGCTCGTGTTGTTGTCAACCCTGATGATATTAATATATCAAGCAATGCAGAGGTAGCAACTAACGTTAAATTCCCATCTCCTGTATACTTAGAACCAAATACTGAATATGCTTTAGTACTTCTTGCTCCTACAACTAATAATTATGAAGCATGGATTGCTCAAATGGGTGAGAGGACAGTAAACACACAAAGTTTACCAGATGCTGAATCAGTTATTGTTACTCGTCAGTATATTGGTGGTAGTTTATTCAAATCTCAGAACGGATCAATATGGACTGCTAGCCAATTTGAAGATCTTAAATTTAAATTGTATAAGGCAAAGTTTGCAACAACACCTGGAACTGCATACTTCTATAATCCTAAAATGGAGAAAGGATCTGCTATTATTGAAAGATTAACTCCTAATGCGATTAAAACTTTACCAAGAAAATTAAAAGTTGGTATCGTAACTACAACTCATGCATCCTCAGTTGCTAATTTAGCAATAGGAAAGCAGGTAAGTGATTCAACATCAGCAACTGCGATACAAGGATTCATTGAGAGAGTTGGTGGTCCAATACAAACACTTGCAGTTACATCAGGTGGTGTTGGATTTGATGCAAGTCAAACATACAACGGTGTTCCACTATTTGCAATAACAGGTAATGGTTCTGGTGCTACTGCAACGGTTGCAACTAATAGTTCAGGACAAGTTTCATCTGTTTCAATTACAAGTAATGTAGGTGGTAACGGTTATGCAGTTGGTGATGTTGTAGGTATAACAACAAATGGTGTTACCAAAGGATCTGATGCACTCATAACAGTATCAGCAACAAACGGAACAGGCACATTATTCTTGAACAATGTTCAGGGTGAAGAATTTACTTCAGGTCAACCAATCGTAGTTTATGAAGGTTCGACTGCAACATCTTATGGTAGTACAACTATTACTTCATCAGCAACATATGATGATAAGTTCACTGGTAATGTAATTGAAGTTGATCATTATAATCATGGTATGACAGCAAGTACTAACTTGGTTACAATTTCAGATGTTGTAGCTGATACAAATCCAATTGTTGTAACAGATTCAATTGATGTTGATGATTTAGTAATTTCAATTGCAAGCACAACTCCATTTGCATCCTTCAACGGAATATCAACAAGCAGAGGATTTGTAAAAATTAACAGTGAAATCATTTATTATGATAGCATCGGAGTCAATCAACTAGGTATCGGCACTAGAGGTGTAGATGGAACAGTTGTAAGAACTCATGATACCAATAGTGTTGCATTCAAATATGAATTGAATGGATTTGATTTAACCAAAATCAACACTAATCATAATATGCCAACTACTACAGCATTAGTAAATGCTAATGATATTGATAGGTATTACCTTGAAATTAATCGTGGTGCACAGGCAACTGGTGATAGTCAGGTTAGTTTTGCAGCAGAACAAAATGTTGGAGGAAACAACATCTTTGCATCTCAAAACTATCAGTTCAATCAAATTTTCCCACAATTCAATGTATTCACTCCAAGTGATAGCACAACTCTAGAAGCACAAATCCGCACAGTATCGGGTACAAGTGCTGGAGGTGGTGAAGCACCTTTCATAGATCAAGGTTATGAAAATGTTACTTTGAATCAACCAAATAGACTTAATACACCTAGATTGGTATGTTCAAGAATAAATGAAACAACTAGATTAACAGATTTACCTTTAAATAGATCTTTCACAATCGGTGTTCTATTCCAATCATCAGATGAAAACTTATCTCCGATATTGGATACAATGAACGGTACGATAATTTATCAAAGAGCTAGATTGAATTCTCCTATTCAGGATATTACTAAAGATGGTAGATCTGAGAGAACATCTGGTGATCCTCATGCAGGAGTTTACATCAGTCAAAGAGTTGACCTTAAGAATCCAGCAACTTCATTGAAGGTAATTGTTGGTGCTTATAGAGATTCATCTGCTGACTTCCGTGTATTATATCAGTTATTCAGATCTGATGGTGCTGATACTGAACTTGCATATGAGTTGATGCCTGGTTTTGATAATATGAACGATACAGATGGTGACGGTTTCGGAGATCAAGTGATTGATGTATCGAAAAATACTGGTAGACCAGATGCTTTTGTTCCTGCAAGTGCAGAGGGTGTGTTTAGAGATTATCAGTTTACTGCTGATAACTTAGATGAATTCACTGGGTTTAAGATTAAAATAGTCTTTAGTGGAACAAATGAAGCATTTGCTCCTAAACTAAAAGATCTTAGAGTTCTAGCATTGGCATGATACCAGTAGAGGGTCACAAAAACTTATACAGAGATGAAAAATCTGGGGCTATCATTAATTGTGATAGTCTCGGATATTCTCAGTATAAACAACGAAGAAATCAAAAAAAGATTGAGAGAGATGAAATAGATAGTATGAAAAGAGATATTGAAGAAATAAAGAATTTGCTAAAACAAATAGCATCAAAATAGACGGGTTACTTTAAATATAAATATACTTTAGATCGTGATATTGTTTCTAAATGGCAATTTATACTAGTAATCTTTCTTTAACTACTGATTCTGACTTTTCTCAGATCTTTACATTAGAGAACGCTGAAACTAACTCACCGACTAATTTAACTGGATTTTCTGTTGCATCATCTATTAGAAAGCATCCTGCTGCTAAAAAAGGTGAAGGTTTTGAAGCAACTATTATTAATGCAGCTGCTGGAAAAATTAGATTGGGCATGTCAGGTACAAAAAGTCGTCAATTAGCTGACCAAGGTTTTTTTAGAACTGGTAGATATGTTTATGATGTTGTCGTCACAGATTCTGCAGCTGAAAGAACAAAAGTTTTGGAAGGTACAGTATTAGTGAATATTGGTGTTACTAAAATACCAAGAGACACAGTTTATCCACCTACATAAATTAATATGGCTGAAATTAAAGTTAGAGTAGGACAACAGAATGCTATTAAGGTTACATCCTCATTAGCAGGTAGTGGAGCAGGAACTCTCGGTGAACTTAGTGATGTATCAATTCAAAATCCACAAAATGGAATGATTTTAGTATACAACAGTACCACTCAAAAATGGACTGGAACACTTGAATGCACACCAGGTGCAACACAGAATCTGGATATAAACGGAGGTAGCTTCTAGAAATGGCGAGTTTTATAAGAATAAAAAGATCAACTGGTACTTCGGCACCATCATCTTTAAAATTTGGTGAAATGGGTGTCACCCTCAGTGGAGGAGGCACACAAGGTAATAGTGGTGATAGATTATTTGTTGGAGATAATGGAGAGAATCCACAAGTCGTTGGTGGTAGATATTTCACAGATTTGTTAAGTAATACTGCTGGTTCAGTTGCAAGTGCTGCTAACGCATCAACTGCTGCGAATGGATTTGTTGCAATTGTTGATCAAAATAGAAAGGTAGATCAATGGAATGTTGATAATTTAAGATTAGATGCAAACGTCCTTTCATCGACAAATACTGATGGTGATATATTCTTTACACCAAATGGTGCTGGTGAAGTAGTAATCGGAGATGATATAAAACTTGCATTTGGTGATAGTAAAGACGCAAAAATAGAATATGATGAAGACGGAGATGATAGAATCAATGTAACAGGTGCTGATTGGGTCTATGAGAATGGTGTAGCAGTTGTAATGGCAGATGTTACTGATTCATCTACCAAAGACACTGGTGCTCTTATAGTCGAAGGTGGAGTCGGTATAGAGAAGAGTGTTAATATAGGTGGTAATTTAGGTGTTACTGGTGTATCAACATTTACTGGTATAGTTACAACCACTGGTGACTTATTTGTAGGTGGAGATTTACACGTTGCTGATGATATCTTCTTCGATGAAGCAACAATGCGTAACTTAAAAGTTACAGGTGTTTCTACTTTCCAAAGTGATATTCACCAGACAGGTGGTGTTTTTCACGCATTAGATGCTAGAGTTGGTGGTGTTGGTATATCATCAAACGTAATTTCATCATTACCTAATACTGGTAATACACTATTCATTGACCCATATCCAGATGGATTGAGTAATGAAGGACAAGTTATTATTAAAGGTGACTTACAAGTTGACGGAACAACTACAACAGTTGATTCATTTACAGTTAATTTAAATGATCCAATCATCAATCTTGGGGTAACTACAAGTACAAGAACTGTAATGCAAACAGCAAATGCTGGTGTTAGTACAATTAAGATTGACACAGCTGCTGGTATTAATACTGGAGATGGTATTAGTGGAACTAATGTTGCATCAGGAACCACAATTTCAACTTTTGATTTAGGTGAAAAATTAATTACACTTAGTAATGCTGTTCAGGTTGGTGGTATTGCAACTACAACTCAACTTGAAGTAACTTCAAATGTTGACACTAATACTGATCGTGGTGTAGCATTTAACTATAATACAAGTTCAGGATCTGGTAATAACAAACGAGGTTTCTTTGGATATGTTGATACAGATTCAAACACAAATAGTAATGCACCTGCAGGATCATTCAGTTTTATACCTGATGCTACTATAACAGGTGATACAGTATCTGGTGCAAGAGGTACATTAGATGTCGGAGATATATATTTCCAGACTGGTGGATATGACGTTACTGGAAATGGTATTGTATACTTTGATACTACAGGTAAGCAGGTTGGTGCTGCAGGTACTGCTGCTGGTATAACTACTTCTAACTTTGTGTTAACCACTAATGCTGCTGGTATACCAAAATGGACAACGACAATTGATGGAGGATCGTTCTAAACTATGACAATTTCTAATGATGTTGATGTGAATGCTTTGATTAAAATTTATAACCAAAAAATTTCTACATTAACTAACCAAAATATTCTTCTTGAAGCAAAATTGCAAACAATTATACAAGATAATCTTGATGCTCAGAAAGAATTACTCGCAGAAAAAATGGAACTGCAAGAAAAGTACGAAAATCTATTAGCAGAACTCGAAGAGGAAGATGGCGAAAGCAAGCACTAGACAAGAATTAATAGAGTATTGCTTAAGGCAGTTGGGAGCACCTGTGCTGGAAGTTAACGTAGATGATGATCAGATTGATGATTTAATTGATGATGCAATACAAATGTTTCATGAACGCATCTTCGATGGTGTCGAGAAGATGTATCTTAAATATCAGATGACACAAGATGATATAGATAGAGGTCTTGGTGTAATTGAATCTGGAACAAAAACAGGCATTGGTGGTACAGAAGGAATAGGTATTCATACAACAGGTATAACCACTTCAATGGTTAATACGGGTATATCAACTTATGGACCTAGAACATATAATTTTTATGAAAATTCAAATTATATACAGATTCCAGACTCTGTAGTTGGAATAGAAAAAATCTTCAGATTTGATAGTAGCACCATATCTGCAGGTATGTTTAGTATTAAATATCAACTATTTTTAAATGATCTTTATTATTTTAATTCTCTTTCATTATTGCAATATAGCATGACAAAAACGAGACTAGAGGATATTGATTTTCTTTTAACACCCGAAAAACAAATAAGATTTAATAAGAGACAAGATCGTTTATATCTAGATATAGATTATGGTAATATGAAAGCAGGTGAATTTTTAGTAATTGATTGTTATCGTGCTTTAAACCCAGATATATTCAAACAGGTTTATAATGATATGTTTGTAAAATTATATGCAACAGCATTGATTAAAAAACAATGGGGTATGAATTTAATAAAATTTAGAGGTACAAAATTACCAGGTGGTATTGAACTAAATGGTAGAGAAATTTACGATGATGCAATTAGAGAAATAGATGCAATTAGACAAAGAATGACACTTGAGTTTGAGTTACCTCCTCTCGATTTTATTGGGTAATGATTGATGGCAATAAATCCCCATTTTTTACAAGGATCTCAAGGAGAACAAAGATTAGTTCAAGATTTAGTAAACGAACATTTAAAAATCTACGGTATTGAAGTTCGATATATTCCTAGAAAATTTGTAAGACAACAAACTATTATTAGAGAAGTTCAATCATCAACCTTTGATGATAACTTTTTACTTGAAGCATATGTGAATACATTTGATGGTTATGGTGGTCAGGGTGATATTATGACTAAATTTGGTGTAAGTTTAAGAGATGAACTTACAGTTACAGTATCAAAAGAAAGATTTGAAGATTTTATATCACCATTTTTAGAATCTGATGAAGATTATACATTAGCATCAAGACCAAGAGAGGGAGATATAATATTTTTCCCACTAGGTCAAAGATTATTTGAAGTAAAATTTGTAGAGCATGAACAACCTTTCTATCAGTTAGGTAAAAATTATGTTTATCAACTTAAATGTGAACTCTTTGAATATGAAGATGAAATTCTTGATACTGGTATTGACGTTATTGATTCTCAACTCGAAGATATTGGTTATATTAGTAAGTTACAATTAATCGGAGCTGGAACAACTGCGACTGCAAATGCTCAAATCAATGTCTCTAATAGAGGTTATGTTCGTGAAATTGTTCTAAATGACGATGGAAGTGGTTATACAAGCACACCAAATGTTGCTATTTCAACTGCACCTAATATTGCAGGTAATATAAATGCAACCGCAGTTGCGATCACAACAACAAGAGCAGGTATATTCTCTATTGATAGAATTGAACTAACACATGCAGGTATTGGATATACACAAGCACCATTGGTTGAAATCGTAGGTGGAGGTGGTGTAGGTGCTGCTGCGACTGCCGCTGTTGAGCAAACAAACTTTGGTATTGTTGACTTTACAGTGTCAAATAATGGTGTTGGTTATGCAGCAACTCCGACTGTAACTATTGTTGGTCTCAATACAGTTCCAGCAGTTGCAGAGGCAAATCTTCTTGCCGATGGAACAATATCTGATATCAGATTAAGAAATGCAGGTATTGGATATACACAACAACCAACAGTAACTATATCAATGCCATCTGTTGTACCTACTGCAAATCCAGAACTATCTGGTGTTGGTAATTTTGATTTAGGTGAGGAAATATTTGGTAAAACATCTGGAGTAAGAGCAAGAGTCAAATCATGGGATGCTGATACTAAAATATTAAATATTTCAAATGTGGGAATTGGCACTACACAAGGTGCATTTATTCCTGGTGAAGTTATAGAGGCAACTGAATCAATTTTCTTTAATGTAGTTACTCAGGTGGTCGCAAATGCTGGTGTCAGAACAAATCGTATATCGGGTATTAGCACTGCTGGAATTGAAATCGGTATGGCTTTAAAAGAAGCATTTGTAGGTGTAGGTAATACAATTCCAGTTTGTGGATCAGGAAGTACTGTTACTACAATAGGTGCTGGTCAAATAACTATTCATCCACCATGTGTAAATAATATATTATGTGCGAATTGTGTTATATCCATAGGAACCACCACAAGATCAAACTACTCACTTGATTTCTTCAATGAAGATAATCAAAGTGATGATGCTTTTGATGACAATCAAGAGATTGAATTAGAAGCAGATCAAATACTCGATTTCTCTGAAGGAAATCCATTCGGTACATTCTAATGTTAGGACAATACTACTATCACGAAATACTCAGAAAGACTATAATCTCTTTTGGTACAATTTTTAATGACATTCATATTCGTCATCGAGATGGTGCAGGAAAAGAATCAAGTGACATGAGAGTTCCTCTTGCTTACGGACCTATGCAAAAATTCCTAGCAAGAATCGAACAGCAAGCAGATTTAAATAAAGCGGTTCAAATTACACTTCCTAGAATGTCATTTGAAACTACAAATATTGCATATGATCCAACAAGGAAAGCTGGAATAACACAGACTTTCAAAGCATCTGATGGAAGTAATTTAAGAAAAGTATTCATGCCAGTACCATATAATATTGGTTTTGAATTAAATATTCTTGTTAAATTAAATGATGATGCATTACAAATCATAGAACAGATATTACCATACTTTCAACCATCATTTAATATCACTATTAATTTGATAGATGTTATTGGAGAAAAAAGAGATGTTCCAATTGTATTAGATAATATTTCATTCCAAGATGATTACGAAGGTGATTTTGCAACCAGAAGAGCATTAATATATACACTTAATTTTACTGCAAAAACTTATCTCTTCGGTCCTGTATCAGATTCTTCCGAAGGACTTATCAAAAAAGTACAGGTCGATTATCATGCATCTGTTGATAGAGAAACTGCAAAAAGAGAGTTGAGATTCACTGCTACACCTCAAGCACTTAAAGATTATAATGATGATAACACTGCAGTTCTCAGATCAGATTTATCAAAAACTAAGACTCGATTTGATATTAGTGGAACATCAGCATTGAGTGTGGGTATGAGAATTATTATAGATAAAGAAATAATGAAAATTAAACAAATCGTTGATGCGAACACAATTGTTGTAAATCGTGGGTATCAAAGTATTTCTGCGACACACATTGAAGGAACCTCAATTGATGTATTAACAGTAGCTGACGATTTATTGGTTGAACCAGATGATGATTTTGGATTTAATGGTAATGTTGAAACTTTCTTCGACTCCAAATCATATAGTCCAACTCAACAGAAAGACATTTAATGAATACAATGACTAACTATGATCCCATTGATAAAGCGTTAAACACAAGTAGTGCTATCGACATCACCCCAAATGCTAAACCTGAAAAGGTTGAGTCTAAAGCAAAGGATGATGTTCAAAAGGACTACGACTATACTCGTGCTAATTTATATTCATTAATTGAAAAGGGTCAAGAGTCATTAAATGGTATTATGGAACTTGCAGGTGAAAGTGCAAGTCCAAGAGCATATGAAGTTGCAGGACAGATTATAAAATCAGTTGCAGATACGACTGATAAGTTAATGGAACTTCAAAAGAAGGTAAAAGAAGTTGATGAAGATAAGAAACAAACACCTAATACAGTAACTAATAATGCATTATTTGTAGGTTCAACATCAGAACTCTCAAAGATGTTAAAACAAGGAATACTAAATAATAAAGAGGATTCCTAGTTCTTATGAGCGATTCTATTACTATAGAAAATTCTGATGGACAAACTTTTGCAGAAGTAATTGATGTTATTGGTGTGTCCGAAATAAAGAAATCATTTCAACAATCAGTTAAAGAAAATACACTTCACAAGTGGTTCAAAGGTTCAAAATCAAAAGATGGCAAACCTGGTTGGGTGAATGTTGTCACTGGAGGAACTTGTGCAAGTGATGAAAAAGGTGAAGGTACACCTAAATGTGTATCGTCTTCAAAACGTGCTAGTATGACAAAAGCAGAAAGACTTTCTGCTGCTCGTAGAAAAAAGAAAGCAGATCCTGGTCAGCAAGCAAAATCTGGTGCTGCAAAACCAACTTATGTTTCAACTGATAAACCAAAAAAGAAAATGAAAGAATCTTATACTGTAACTAATGCTGATAAGAAAGGTAATACTCCAGCATATCAAGGTTACAAAGCAGGAAAGAAAAATGTAAAGACTGGTAAACCCATGTATAAAGCAGCAGATCATATGAAAGAATCACATTATGGCAAATCAGTTAATAAAATTCCTGCTGAGTTAGACAAAGCAGTGTCTATGCATAAGAGTCAGGCAAAAAGATTGAGAGACTCTGAAGAAGTTAAAAAAGATGCAGGTAAAGCAGCAAATGCAGTTCCAGCACAACTTGATAAAGCAGTTGCGTTACATACAAAACAAGCAAAAACTTTGAGAAAAGCAGAAATTAAAGAAAATATTTCAAACTGGAGAGAAGAGATTAAGAGAGATGAGTATGGTGATCCAATTGGTGGTCCAAAGATTTCAAAGAAACAACTTAAGAAAAATCTATCATCAAATACACCTGATGAGCAACATACTACAGCAACAAGTGAAGGATATATTGATCTACCATTAGAAGTTGAAATACCAAATACCGAATCGAAATTTAGATTAGGTCTTATGTTCCGTGAAAGTTTGGAACAAGATAAAGGAATGCTTTTTATATTTGAAGAGGTGGGTCAACATTCATTCCATATGAAAAATACTCGTATACCACTTGATATTGCATTCGTCAGAGAAGATGGAATTGTTGAGAGTATTAAACAATTAACACCTAATAGTGTATTGCCAGTATATTCAGATGGTGAAGTATTATTTGCAATTGAAGCAAATCGTGGTTGGTTTACAGAAAACAATGTAGAAATTGGAGATGAGATAGTTCTAGGAGAAGCAAAAGATAAGAAAGGTAAAGGTAGTGGTAAGAAAGATGCTTGCTATCATAAAGTTAAGTCAAGATATTCTGTATGGCCAAGTGCATATGCATCTGGTGCATTAGTTAAATGTAGAAAGGTTGGTGCTGCAAACTGGGGTAATAAATCAGAATCAGTTGAAATGAAGAATTATCTTGATAAGAAAGCAAAAATGCTGACTAAGAAGAGAGATGCACAATCTGATGCTGCTAAAAACAATCCTCATTTTGATAGTACACAACCCTCACCATCAGGTAGAAATAAGTATGAAGAAGTTGAATTAGATGAAAAGTGTTGGAAAGGTTATAAAAAGAAAGGTATGAAAACTATGTTTGGAAAGAGATATCCAAACTGTGTGAAGGCAGAAGAGTTTTCAAATTGGAGAGAGGAAGTAGGTTATGAGGATAAGGACGACTCAAAAAAGATTGAAGAAGCCAAGAGTCCTGCTTGGCAAAGAAAGGCAGGTAAAAGTGAGTCAGGTGGACTGAATAAAAAAGGTGTTGCATCATATCGTGCTGCGAATCCTGGTTCTAAATTGAAGACTGCTGTTACAACAAAACCATCTAAATTGAAGAAAGGTTCTAAAGCAGCAAATCGTAGAAAGTCATTCTGTTCTAGAATGAAAGGTATGAAAAAGAAATTAACTTCTGCAAAAACTGCAAGAGATCCAGATTCAAGAATAAACAAATCACTTCGTAAGTGGAACTGCTGATAAATTATGACTGATAATGTATACCTTGGTAATCCTAATTTAAAAAGAGCAAATACTCCTCACGAATTTACAGAGGAGCAGATAATAGAGTTTGTCAAGTGTAAAGAAGATCCTGTTTACTTTGCAAGAAATTATATTAAGATTGTATCTCTTGATGAAGGATTAACACAGTTTCATCCTTATGATTTTCAGGAAAAGTTAATTAAAAACTTCCATGATAATCGTTTCAACATATGTAAGATGCCTCGGCAGACGGGTAAATCTACTACATCTGTATCGTATCTTTTACATTATGCTGTTTTTAATGATAGTACAAACATTGGTATCCTTGCTAACAAAGCAGCCACTGCTAGAGATTTATTAGGTAGATTGCAAACTGCATATGAGAATTTACCTAAATGGATGCAGCAAGGTATAATATCTTGGAATAAAGGAAGTTTGGAGTTAGAAAATGGTTCTAAAATACTCGCAGCAAGTACGTCTGCTTCTGCTGTCAGAGGTATGTCTTTCAACATTCTTTTTCTGGACGAGTTTGCCTTTGTTCCTAATCATATTGCTGAGTCATTCTTTGCCTCAGTATATCCTACTATCACTTCTGGTAAAAACACCAAAGTCATAATGGTATCTACCCCTCACGGGATGAATCATTTTTATAGATATTGGCACGATGCAGAGAGAGGAAAGAACGAATATATCCCAACAGATGTTCATTGGTCTGAAGTACCAGGCAGAGATGATGTATGGAAAGAGCAAACAATAGCAAATACATCAGAGCAACAATTCAAAGTTGAGTTTGAATGTGAGTTCTTAGGTTCAATTAACACATTGATTGCACCTTCCATATTGAGAAATATGGTATATGAAACCCCAATTACCAAGAACGCAGGTCTTGATATTTACGAAAAACCAGAAAAAGATCATAATTACATAGTTACAGTTGACGTAGCAAGAGGACTTGGTAATGATTATTCTGCATTTATAGTATTTGATGTTACTCAGTTTCCATATAAAGTGATTGCTAAGTACCGAAATAATGAAATTAAACCTATGTTATTCCCAAATGTAATACTTGATGTTGCAAAAGGGTATAATAATGCTTATGTTTTGGTTGAAGTAAATGATATTGGAGATCAGGTTGCATCTATTTTAAATTATGACTTAGAATATGAGAATATACTTATGGCGTCGATGAGAGGTCGTAATGGTCAGATAGTTGGTCAGGGATTTTCAGGAAAGAAAACGCAGTTAGGTGTCAGGACAACTGCTGCTGTGAAGAAATTAGGTTGCAGTAACTTGAAAACACTAATTGAAGATCATAAGTTAATCACTTGTGACTACGAAGTTATATCAGAATTGACTACATTTGCACAGAAACACAACTCATTTGAAGCAGAGGAAGGGTGTAATGACGACTTAGCAATGTGTCTTGTTATATTTGCTTGGTTAGTTCAGCAGGATTATTTCAAAGAAATGACTGATAATGATATAAGAAAAAGGATATATGAAGAGCAGAAGAATCAGATTGAACAAGACATGGCACCATTTGGGTTTATTCAAACTGGTTTAGAAGATTCGACCTTTGTTGACAAAGATGGAGATGTATGGCATACTGATGAATACGGTGATTGTTCTTACATGTGGGATTATAGATGATTTCAGCTTTACTTTTCAGTTCTAGTTTTCTTAACTTTGCTTTTTACATATATGCAATTGGATTTGTTGTTGCATTATTGTTGGAACAAATTGTTAAAAGAATGGATAATGAAAGAAATATCTATATTGTTGAATCAAATCGAAAGTATCTTTGGAGACAAACTTGGGTAATAAACATCAACTGGTTTGTATGTAATGTAGGACTATACTTTGTATCAAGAAATATAACTCCAGTGGATAACTTTTGGAGTGAAGGTCTATGATATGGAAAATCCATTTAAATATTGGAAGTTAAAAAAATTATTATCCAACTCATTTCCAGATAAAAAAATAATTATTACAGATAATAAGGACGGATCGCAGACAATAAGTATAACTTAGTTGCATGTAGACTACATGAAAAAGGATATTTTAATAAATAATTTCAGAAATAATCTGAGATTCGGAGAACAAAGATGCCACTAAATTTAGCATCTCCTGGAATTGTAGTTAGAGAAGTTGACTTAACCGTTGGTCGTGTAGACACAGCATCGGACAAAGTTGGTGCTCTTGTTGGTCCATTTGCCAAAGGAGCAGTTGACCTTCCAATTTTGGTGGAGACAGAGCAAGATTTATTAGATAATTTTGGAAAACCATACTCTGCTGATAAGCATTATGAGTATTGGATGACTGCATCATCATATCTTTCATATGGTGGTCCTCTAAGAGTTGTTAGAGCAGATGACGATGATCTTAAAAATGCTTTTGCAGGAACAGCAGGAAGTATTAAGATCAAAAGCACAGAAGACTATAACGATCTAGGATATGATGGATCAACAATTACTGGAGTAACTGTTGCTGCTAGAAATCCTGGCTCATGGGGAAACGGTTTAAAAGTTGCAATCATAGATGATCTAGCAGATCAAATATTAACTTTCAGTTCACTACCAACAAATATTGCTGTTGGTTATGGTGTAACACAAGGTATTCCAGCAAACACTGTTGTTGCAGGTTCTGGTACAACATCACTTCTAACTGGTTACTTTAAAGGAATAGTTACTGAAGTTGATTCAACCAATAAAAAAGTTTCTGTTAAGATACTTGAGTCAGTAACAAACGCAGGTGTCAGTACAGAAGTAGGATATCAACCAAATGGTATTTACAAGTTTGGAAATACTGCAGTTGCTATTCACACTAATGGACAGTCATCCTCATATACAACAGGAACACCAACTGCTAACACAGATTGGTTCGATTCACAGTCAATACAACTAACAAACTCCTCAATCAACTGGAATAATATTGCAAATCGTCCTGGCACATCATCATTTGCTGCTGCCCGTGACTCAAGATTTGATGAAGTTCATGTTGTTGTTATAGACGATACTGGTGAGGTAACTGGTAATGCAGGTTCAATTTTAGAGAAGCACTTATCACTTTCAAAAGCAAAAGATGGTGAGTATTCATTAGGATCACCTTCATACTGGAGAAAGTACACTTACAATAATTCAACAAACATATTTGCTGGTGGAGCACCTGCAGGTATCGTTACTACAGCATTTGATGTTGGTGGTACAGATTTTGATCTTAAATCTGATAATGGTTGGGATCAAAATGCACAGGGTATTAGATTTGCTGGTATCGGTGTAACCACACTAACACTAGCTGGTGGTAAAAACTATGATGGTGGTGCAGACGAAGATGCTACTGGAGCATTCCAAGTAACTTTAGCTGGACTAGCAAATGGTTATTCACTCTTTGAAGATGATAACTTAAACTCAGCAGACTTTATTCTAATGGGTTCTGGTAATCATACTAAAGAAACAGCACAATCATTAGCAAACAAAATTATATCTGTTGCTGAAATAAGAAAAGATGCAGTTGCATTTGTTTCACCAAATAGAGGTGCATTCCTCAGTGACGGAACTGCAGGATCTGTAACAGTCTTTAACGACTCACAGATTACTGATAACGTAATTAGTTTCTTTGCTCCTGTTTCATCCTCATCATTCGCAGTATTTGACAGTACCTACAAATACATGTATGACCGTTTCGCAGACACATTCAGATATGTTCCAATGAATGGAGACATTGCTGGATTATGTGCAAGAAACGATATTAACAACTTCCCTTGGTTCTCACCAGCAGGAACTGCAAGAGGTGCAATACTCAATGCAGTTAAACTAGCATACAACCCATCTCAAACTCAGAGAGACCAGTTGTATTCAAATCGAATAAATCCAATCATATTCTCACCTGGTGGAGGAATAGTTCTCTTCGGTGATAAGACTGGACTTAGCAAATCATCAGCATTTGATAGAATAAACGTTCGTAGATTGTTTATCTTCCTTGAAAATGCAATATCATCTGCTGCAAGAGATCAGATGTTTGAATTCAACGATGAAATCACAAGAACAAACTTTGTGAATATTGTTGAACCGTTCCTCCGTGATGTACAGGCAAAACGAGGAATCTTTGATTTCAGAGTTATCTGTGATGAAACAAATAACACTGCTGCAATCATAGATAATAATGAATTTGTCGCAGACATATTCATCAAACCTGCAAGATCCATTAACTTCATCGGTCTAACCTTCGTTGCTACACGAACAGGTGTATCATTCGAGGAAGTAGTCGGTTCTGTTTAACGAGGTAATTAAAAAAAATGGCAACCCAATTTAATAGACCACCTTTAAGAAGAATCACTGACTTTAAAAGTAAGTTAGTTGGTGGTGGTGCAAGACCGAATCTCTTTGAAGTCGAACTTGCTTTTCCAGAGGAAATTGCAATCGACAATGATGTAAAGGATAAGGCAAGATTCTTAGTTAAGGCAGCTGCATTACCTGCCTCTAACATCACTCCAATTGATGTTAACTTTAGAGGAAGAATCTTAAAGATAGCAGGTGATAGAACATTTGATACTTGGACTATTACAGTTATTAACGATACTGATTTCTCAATTCGTTCTGCTTTTGAAAAGTGGATGAATTCAATCAATAGATTATCTGATGCAACTGGTGCAAACAATCCAGCAGACTATCAAGAAGATGCTTATGTTCATCAACTTGATCGTGATGGATCAACACTTAGAAGTTACAGATTCTACGATGTCTTCCCAACAAATATAAGTCAGGTTGACTTATCTTACGAAACAGTTGACACAATAGAGGAGTTTACGGTAGAATTACAAGTACTATACTTTGAATCTATCAAAGGTGTCGGTGAAAATGCTGGAGGAGAGAGCATAAGTTAAAACTGATAAATAGTGCTATAATAAAAGAAATAAAATTATACGATGGCAAAACTCTTTGGATTCTCAATTGATGATTCGGAAAATACTCCCGATTCAGTAGTCTCACCCGTTCCTCGGTCAAACGAGGACGGGGTTGACTATTTTGTGCAATCTGGTTTTTATGGACAGTATGTTGATATTGAAGGTGTATATCGTACAGAGTATGATTTAATCAAGAGATATCGTGAAATGTCACTTCATCCAGAATGTGATGGTGCGATTGAAGATGTTGTAAATGAAGGAATAGTCAGTGATTTATATGATTCTCCTGTAGAAATAGAATTATCAAATGTTAATGCAACTGATAAATTAAAAGATAAAATTAGAGATGAATTCAGAGGCATCAAAGAAATGATGGACTTTGATAAGAAGTCTCACGAAATATTTAAAAATTGGTATGTAGATGGAAGATTATATTACATAAAAGTTATTGATACCAAGAGACCACAAGATGGTATTCAAGAGATCAGATATGTTGATCCGATGAAGATGAAATTTGTTCGTCAAGAAAAGGGAACAAAAAATAAAGGTAATTTACCATTAGATCCACTTGCAGGAAATGGAACTAAAAAGTCAGAATATCCTGAGATAGATGAGTATTACATCTATACACCTAAACCAAACTATCCTACAACGATGTATGCAAGTGCTGCAGGTGCAGGTGGAAAGGGGCAAATTAAAATAGCAAAAGATTCAGTTTGTCATGTAACATCAGGATTATTTGATCGTAATAAAGGAACTTGTTTATCTTACTTACATAAAGCAATCAAGGCTCTTAATCAATTAAGAATGATTGAAGATAGTCTTGTAATTTATAGATTATCAAGAGCACCAGAAAGAAGAATATTTTATATTGATGTTGGTAATCTTCCAAAGGTAAAAGCAGAACAATACTTGAAAGAAGTAATGAGTCGTTATCGTAATAAGTTAGTTTATGATGCAAATACTGGTGAAGTTAGAGATGATCGTAAATTCATGTCTATGATGGAAGATTTCTGGCTACCAAGAAGAGAAGGTGGAAGAGGAACTGAAATCACAACATTACCTGGTGGACAAAACTTAGGTGAACTTACAGACATTGAATACTTCCAGAAAAAATTATACCGTGCATTAGGAGTTCCAGAATCAAGAATTGCAAGTGATGGTGGATTTAATTTAGGAAGATCATCAGAGATATTAAGAGATGAATTAAAGTTTGCAAAATTTGTAGGAAGACTTAGAAAAAGATTCGGAAATTTATTCAGTGATTTACTTAAAACACAGTTAATTTTAAAGAATATAATTACACCAGAAGATTGGGATTCTTTAAGTGATCACATTCAATATGATTTCTTATATGATAATCAATTTGCTGAATTAAAAGAATCAGAATTAATGAATGAAAGACTTGGAACTCTAGCAACAATTGAACCATATATTGGTAAGTATTTCTCAAATCATTATGTTAGAACAAAAGTTCTTCGTCAGACAGATCAAGAAATTGAAGAGCAAGATGATTTAATTAAAAAAGAAATTGCAGACGGAACTATACCAGATCCTAATGCAGTTGATCCAATAACAGGTCAACCATTAGATGGAGAAAATTTAGATTTAGGTCAAGTTCCAACAGATGAAGACCCTGATGATTCTGCAGGTAAATTAACTGATGCAGAATTTCAAAAAGATGTTAAGTCTGCGGAGATATAAATAGTCAAGATATCTTAACATAATATTAAATATGGATGAATTACTTGATATGATTGCAACCGATAAATCCGCAGCGGATATATCTGATTCGATCAAAGATACATTATATGCAAAGGCTGCTGAGAGGATTACTTCTCAACGACCAGATATTGCATCGCAATTATTTGATCCGTCTATTGCAGATACAGAAGTTTCTGATGAACCTGTGGAAGATTCTACAGAAGAGGAAGCATAAATAACACTATTAGGTTGATTATAAAAAATGGCATCTTTAAAGGTCGTACAAAAACTTGGTTCCGTAACAGGAAGTAATAGTAGGACAGTAGCATTAAAATCGGGTTACATCAGAGTAACACCTGTTGCAGATTCTTTCATTGAAGTTGGAACAGGTGCTGCAGCAGCCACTGATAGTAGTTTGTTTGTTGCTGCAGATACTTCAGTTATTTTCAAGGAAAAGGTTGCATCATCAAATGTTGTTGGTGTAACTACAGGAAATGCAACAACAACATTCACATTTCCATCTGGAATTGAATCACCCTTTGCTGTAGGTGACACAATTGAAGTTACTGGTGCAACTGGTTTTAATACCACATCTGCTTCAGTTACACAAATCATTCCAGCAAATTATGGAACATCAGGTTTTGAAAGTAGTCGATCTGGTAAAGTTGTTATTGGTGTTGGGTCAAGTGATAAAGCAACTGGAAACATTACTGGTGAACTTAGAAGAGTAGTATTAGTTGATGTTGCAACTGGTGGTTCTACTAAAACCCATATCACAGAAGTTCAAGTAGCAGGAGGTCACTAATGAAACTCATTACTGAAGAAGTAGCAAAAGTTAAATTTATCGTAGAAGGTAAAGGAGACAAAAAGAAAATGTTTATTGAAGGTGTATTCCTTCAAGGTGAAATTAAAAACCGTAATGGTAGAATGTATCCTATTAATACTCTTGCAAAAGAAGTTAGTAGATACAATGAAAGTTTCGTAAAAAATGGTAGAGCATTAGGTGAACTCGGACATCCTGATGGTCCTACTGTAAATCTTGATCGTGTATCTCATAAAATTACATCTCTCGTTCAAGAGGGAAATAATTTTAGAGGAAAGGCACAACTTCTTTCTACACCTATGGGTAAGATCGCACAAAATCTTATCGGTGAAGGTGTAACTCTTGGAGTATCTTCTCGTGGTGTTGGATCACTAAAAGAAGATCTTCGTGGATGCAAAGTTGTAGGTGAAGATTTCATGTTAGCAACTGCTGCTGATATCGTTGCCGATCCTTCTGCACCTGACGCATTTGTGTCTGGAATAATGGAAGGAAAAGAGTGGATTTGGGAAGGAGGAATTCTTCGTGAACAACTCGCACAAAAAACACAAAAGAGAATCAACACTCTTGTAGATCAAAGAAAATTGGAAGAACAAAAGTTGAATTTATTCAACGATTTTCTATCAAATCTTTAAGTTCTATAAATAAATACAGATTAAAATTACAAATCTAACAATAAAATGTCCGTTGGTAGCAATTTACAAGAAATGGAAAACGCAGTAACTAAAGGCGCTGCTAAAGCTGATGCGATGCCAGGTCTAACAGGAGCAACTCCTGGTCAAACTGGCACCGTTGAAGATTTAGGTGGTCCTACTCCTCAAAACTATAAGCCCGATGATGATTCGGCAAAACTAAACACACCTGGCAAAACACTTAAACAAGTTAAGGATATTGTCAATAAAGGTGCGAAACCAGCTGAACCTACTCCTGCAGGAATGAAGGAAGAGGATCAAGTCGAAGGCGACGTAGTAACTGAAGATGAGAAGGTTACTGACGAAGTAGTTTCTGAAGAAGAAACAACAACGGATGAAGTGGTTTCTGAAGAAGAGTCAACTACTGAAGAAGTAGTCGAAGAAGAAGAAACAGTTGAGTATTCTGTCGAAGACGACATCAATGCTCTTGTGGAAGGTGAAGAACTCTCTGAAGAATTCAAAGAGAAAGCAGCAACTATATTTGAAGCTGCTATCAATACCAAAGTAAAAGGTATTCAAGAAGAATTAACTGCTTCTTACGAAGAAAAACTCGTAGAAGAAGTTGCTTCTATTAAAGAAGAATTAAAAGATCGTGTAGACTCATACCTTGAGTATGTTGCTGACGAGTGGATTTCAGAAAATCAACTTGCAGTCGAGTCTGGTCTTAAAGAAGAAATGACTGAATCATTCATATCTGGAATGAAGAGTCTTTTTGAAGAACATTATGTAACAATCCCTGAAGAAAAATATGATGTCATCGAGAGCATGGTAGATAAACTTGATGAAATGGAAGGTAAACTCAACGAGCAAATCGAAAAGAATGTTGCTCTAAATAAGAGATTAGCCGAATCGGTATCCGATGTAGTATTTGCAGAAGTAACTGAGGGACTTGCCCAAACACAAAAGGACAAGTTGGCTGGTTTAGTAGACAATGTTGAGTTTGAAAGTGAAACAGCATACCGTGAGAAGCTTGGAACGTTGAGAGAATCTTATTTCCCAACACAAAAAGCTCAAAGAAACCAAACAGAAAATCTAACAGAGGAAGCAGGTTCACCAGTTGATACCGTAACCCATAGTCCATCTATGGAAGCTTATCTTAAGACTCTGACAAGAGTTTCTAAAAAATGATTTTTATATCATAAATTCAAACTAAACATTTAAAGGAAAATTTCAAATGCAAGCCCCTATTAATACCGAGGCTTTACAAGAGAAGTGGGCACCCCTACTAAATGCAGAAGGACAGGATAAAATATCCGACCCTCATCGCCGAATGGTAACTGCAGTTCTCTTGGAAAACCAAGAAAAAGCATTAAGAGAAGAAAGGGAGTTCTTATCAGAACAACCTACAGTAAACACAGATCCAGGTGGAACAGGAAATCCTGGTTTCAGTGGTTCAGCAGCATCACCAGTAGCAGGTTTCGACCCTGTTCTAATCTCATTGATTAGAAGAGCAATGCCTAACTTAGTGGCATACGACCTTGCTGGTGTGCAACCAATGAATGGTCCAACAGGACTTATATTCGCAATGAGATCTCGTCTTGAAGGTCCATCTGGAGATGAGACATTCTACAACGAGGTAGATTCTGCATTCTCTGGACAGAACGAAGGCAGATCAAACACAGGAGGAATGGTTGACAGTGATGTTGGTTTAGGTACAACTGCACAGTCAGGAAATAATCCAGGTCTACTTAACCCAATTTCTGGAGCAACTGGTACAACATATAACGTTGGTCAGGGTATGTCAACTCAGGAGTCTGAGACATTAGACGGTACTGGTGCAGCAGCATTCCATCAGATGGCATTCTCAATCGAGAAGATCACTGTTACTGCGAGATCCAGAGCACTAAAGGCAGAGTACTCATTAGAGCTTGCTCAAGACCTTAAGGCAATTCATGGATTGAATGCTGAAGCTGAATTAGCAAATATTCTTTCAACAGAGATACTTGCTGAGATAAACAGAGAAGTTATCAGAACAATCTACACAGTTGCTGAAACAGGTGCTGCTGTAAACACTGCAACCGCAGGTACTTTCGACTTAGACGTTGACTCAAACGGAAGATGGTCTGTTGAGAAGTTCAAAGGTTTGATCTTCCAGATCG
>Ga0208157_1000092_pt1 | contig 59353 bp, 50 predicted proteins | sample 5_EtaG_FD_184077 | JGI IMG/M metagenome (GOLD analysis project Ga0208157, IMG submission 184077) | Marine viral communities from the Subarctic Pacific Ocean - 5_ETSP_OMZ_AT15132 metaG (SPAdes) (version 2) | ecosystem: Environmental > Aquatic > Marine > Oceanic | place: Pacific Ocean | collected...
CCCCGTCTCGGGATCCACGCGGAGGAGCCCCTTCTCGGGCCTACTCACCCACACCTCTGCCCCACTACCCGACGCCACATACGCCACGTGCCACGCCCTCCCCGCACTCAGCGCCGTTTCATCACCCAGCAGCAGGACCGATGCCGCCCCGCCCATGTCGCCTCTCACCACCTGCCCGTTTACAACGGCCATGAACGCGCCCCGATCGGCGTGAACCAGCGCCGTAACGGGCCCCTCGACCCCAAGCGAACGAAACAGACCCCGTTCCGGGAAAAAGCGGTACAACCCGGCCTCGGTACCGACCAACAACGTACCGCCGGTCTCTTCCAGCATGAACTTGATGCTCCGATCCACCAGCCCGTCCTCAAAAACCCGGAACGCCTGCCCGTCAAACCGCGCCAGACCCAGGCTCGTGCCCGCCCATAGAAAGCCGTCGCTTGTCTGCAGGACCGACAGCACCGTCGCGCTCGGCAACCCATCGGCCGTATCGTAACGCTGGGCCCGACTGGATGCCGGAAAGCCGATGCCCAGCAGAATCAGCGCAACGAGCGCAACCACCCGCCGGTCCGTGCGCCGCCCCCTCACCCTGCCGTAGCGGGTTCAATGCGCACCGGCACCGCCTTGAATGCAGGCGTGCGGCTGAGGGGATCCACACGGCGGTCCATGAGCACGTTGGCCTCCGGAAAATACATGGCGGCAGAATCCTGCCGCAGGCGTCCGAACGCCACGGCCCGCACAAACGGCATGGTCCCGGCCGGACCCGTGACCCGCACGCGCTGGCCATCCACCACACCCAGTCCGGCCATGGTTTCGGGATGCAAAAGCACCACATCACGGCCCTTCACGCCCCGGTACAGATCCTCCTCTTCATACACAACCGTATTGAACTGGCCCTCGCTGCGGATCGTCATCAATGTCAATCCCTGTTCCGGAGCCGCAATACGGTGCACATGCAGCCGTGCCCGCCCATCGTTCGTCGCAAACACCGGCGTGTGGAAGGTCCGGCCTTCAATCTGGAACTCGCCCTCGACGATTGCGCCATACCCCGGCACCACCCGCGCAATGAGCTGCCGGATGCCTTCCGGCGTGCTGAGCCCGGCCCAATCCAGACGACCCACACGCCCACCCTGGCGCCCACCCTGGCGCCCACCCAGGCCCATTCCTTGTCCAAGCCGCGCGATGACGTCGATTTCACTCCGCGGCCCGCCGCCCGGAGCGTCGGCGTGCCGCGGAGCGCCCCCGTCCGACAGCCGCACATAATTGAACATGGACTCCTGGGTGGTCGGTGCCGGCTCCTCATCGCGTGCCAGGACCGGCAGGATCCAGGTGTCGCCACCGCCGAGCCCATGCGCATGCCCCGTATTCAACGTCGTGCTCAGGTACACCAGGGTATCCAACCCCTCCAGCGACCGGCGTGCGAACGCCGAGTCCGGATTCGATCCATACAGATTCCCACCCAGACACACGCCGACCCGCAAACGGCCGTCGGCCGCCGCTTCCATACACGCCATGGTGTCATACCCGGGTGTCGAAGGCAACTCGATGCCCATTTCGTCCTCGATGCCGTCAAATATCGCCTTTTTCAGCCTCGGCGTGACGCCGACCGATCCAATTCCCTGCACGTTCGAGTGCCCGCGGATGGGCATGAGACCCGCTCCGGGCTTCCCCACCATGCCACGCAGCAGCGCCAGGTTGGCGATGGCCTGCACATTCTCCGTTCCGTTCTCATGATGGGTGATGCCCATCGCCCAGCTGAAAATGACGCGTTCGGCCGATGCGTACGCCGCCGCCAGCGCCTCCATCTCCGCCCGCGACACGCCCGATGCGACCTCCAGATCGGCCCACTCATGGTCCTCAAGCGCGGCGAGATACCCATCACCCGCTCCCCCGACCCCGGCGCAATGGGCCTCCAGGAACGCCGCATCGTGCGCCCCCATCGCCACAACAGCCTTCGCCACCCCGGTAAGGAGCGCCAAATCCCCACCAATGCGCGGCTGGACGAACGACGACGCGATCCGCGTGCCGGCTATCATGCTGCGAACATCGGACGGCACGCGGAAACGCTCCAGCCCGACTTCCCTGATCGGATTCACAACCACCACGCGGCCACCCCGACGCCGAACGTTCATGAGCGATGTCATGAGGCGCGGATGGTTGCTGGCAGGATTGGCCCCGATGACGAACACCATATCGGCCCGGTCCAGGTCTTCAAGGACGACCGTTGCCGTCCCGCTGCCAATGCTGCTTGTGAGCCCCACGCCACTCGCCTGGTGGCAATAGTAGCTGCAGTTGTTGACGTGGTTCGTGCCGTGGAGGCGCGCCAACAGCTGCATCAGGAAGGCCGCCTCGTTGCTTGACCGGCCGGACAGGTAGAAGAAAGATGCCTCGGGATCCGTTTCCACCAAGGTCCCGGCGATTTCCGCGAAAGCCGTCTCCCAATCCACGGGGACATAACAGTCCGCCCCGCGCCGGCGCACCACGGGCTGCGTGAGCCGGCCGGCGTGCTCAAGTTGGTAAGGCGACATGCTCTGCAGCCGCGCCAAGGGGTGCGCCGGCCAGAACCGCGCATCGATCCCGGGCTGCATATCGGCCACCATCGCCTGCATGCTCTTTTTGCACACTTCCGGGAAGTGACCGGCCTCGTTCACCATGCCACCCTGCTGCCCGCCCATTCCAAGCGCGCACGTCTTGCATGCATTCCGGGAACGAAGTGCCTTCCACAGGGGACGCATACCTCCTGCCTCCCGCGCCTTGCGCACGGCATACATCAGGGCCTGCCAGCCACCACCAGACGTTCTTTGGCGTATCGTCATGAAGTGAGGCGTCAGGGCATCACGTTGACGTACACGGTCTCGCCGGTGGCCACTGCCTCATCCGCTGCGTCGGAAATACGCTGTACGACATCCCTGTTTGAATCGGATGGCACAGATGCATTCGATCCCGCAGCACATGTTACAGTGATACTCATGGGCGAATACAAGCCGAATGTCAAGGCATTGGCCAGCTGGTTCAGGAAGCTGAGTTCCGTTTCCACCTTCGCGACACCATTGGTGCACTGGGCAGATGCATCAAGCACACTGGGCGGTACCAATCCATAGATGAATCCATGAGACCAGGGCTGCTCGATGACGTGCGTCCCCATGGGTTCTCCGGTTGTTATCGATGCGTGATAGCATCCGCTCGTCATCACGGCAATCAAACAAACGAGAAAAATTCTGCTGGACATCTTTATCCTCCTGACTGTTTACTGGGTGTCTGGGAGGATACATATTGCGACGGACAAAAAAAGGCCGTCCTGCGGTGGGAGCAGGACGGCCTTCTTTTGAAAACGCGGACGCTTACTTGCCAGCGTACTTGGCAACATCCACCTTGAAATCCTTCACGAACTTGTTCGATACGGCCGAATTGCTCTTCAGCCACGCCGGATTGATCATTTTCGCATCAAGGGCCTTCTTGTCGTCAATCTTCCCATCAACGCGAACCTTGTCAAAACCATCGATTGAGCGGGCCTTGCGACCATCCACTCCCTTTCCGTCAATGAAATACTTGTCCGGGGTCGAGCTCTTCGCCGTGCGCTTTTTCTTGACGGTCTTCTTCGCGGCCGTCTTTGCCTTACCGCCGAACAGTTCTTCGACTGTTGTGCCGGCCTCGGCACACATCTTCGTGATCTGTTTGCGTAACTCGTTGTGTGCTTTATCCCTCAGTTTCTGAAGTTGGGCCTGAATCTTTTTGTGTTCCTTCTCAATGCGCGTCTTTTCGGCAATGAGATCCTGGATATTGTCCATGAAAATTGTGCTTTGTTGTTGCTTGCTGCTAAACACTGGCATGAATGTACCGGATGCGGCATCAAAAAGAAAATGTTTCACCCACCTATTCATTCACCGGCAATTACCGGCTGTGTCCACGCCTTCTCCATCTCATTCTCCGAGTAGGGATTGTTCTTCGGCCTGTCAGAAACAATCCGGGCACGAACATACATTTCTGATCCGTCCAAAACATACGTCGCTTCCGTGCCGGATACTTCGGCCAGGACAATCCCGATATCGGGGCTGAATTGGGTCGTCAACACATGACCGGAATCGTCGTAAATCGTCTCTGATGAACGATTGTGGTCCTTTCTTGTACCGATGAACTGGATGGTGTAGGTCACGCCATCGTCCGGTTCAACAACCACCCGGTAGGCATCATCCGTGATGGTCACCGACTTCATCGACACGCCGGTCGATGCATAAAACGCCCCTGATTCCATGGCCTGAACCAGGGCGCCGGCATCATTCTTTTCGGCATTCACCATGACCCATCCGCGTCCAACGTTTGCCCGGTTCATCGCCAATTCATGATAATTGTGGGCATCATCCACCGCCAATCCGAACATGAGCGGCCTGCCATCCCGAATACGGATCGTATTTACCACATCCCACATTCTTTCCGTCCCCATCCGGAGGGAGTCCCCATTATTTCGCACCAACGGATGGCCGTTGTACACCTCAAAGAATCGCTCGCCATCCAGTACGGCCAACTCTTCTGCCAGTACCGCCCACCCGAAGTTTGGATGATTCACATGCGGCATCATCGGAATACCCAACCGTTCCCGCTGCCGCAACACAAGGTCAACATTGGCCTGCAGCACCTCTGTAACGCTTCCCAATGCCTCACGGCCCGGCCCCTCACCGGCCTCGGTTGCCGCGCGCCCGGCCGGCTGGATGTATTCCTGGATGTTCGTCACATTCATGTGCAGCGGTTTGCCGTCAAACCCATCTGATATCTCTTCCGAGCGGATGAGCAGCAATTCCTTCCCAATCCGCTCCCGGTACTCCTCGTACGTCTTCAGCCGCACCCACAACGTATCACCGGATGTCCGCGCATCCACCCAGTCCTCCCCGAATGCCGCCACATAGGCGTCATATGCCGATTGGCGCGCCTCGGTCACCCGCATCCACCGCGACGTGTCCGCCGCAATCGTATTGTGGTCGGATATCGCCAGGAAGTCGTACCCATTATCCGCATACCACTGTGCGATGGACTCCGGAAAATCATCCCCGTCACTCCAAAAAGAATGCGTGTGCAGGTTGCCCTTCAGCCAGACAGCCTCGGGTTCCGGCTCGGGAGATGCACAGGCCGATGCAAGCACCAACAGGACGAGCGGCAATATTCTGGAAGACATGCGTTTTCTGGATCGATGGTTCAAGAAGAGAGATGCACCAAGAATACAGCACACGTCTCGTTTCAACCTACCAGGCGAATGTGACCAATGTGTTCTGCCTTCCGGACATACCTGCGATCCGCGGTAACCAGCACGCCTCCTGCCTCCATTGCCGTTGCGTGGTAGAGCGTATCGAAGAGATGATGATCCAGGTCGATGGACATCCGGACGGCACGGCTCCATACGTCCATGGCGTCCGCTACCGGCCACTCCAATGCGTGCAGCAAGACCGCGTCCTCTTCGGCCGTCCCGGGCGACAATCGCGCCATAACACCGGCAACCTCTGCCAGCCAGTGGACCGGCTGCACCACCGACTCTGACCCGTCCGCCACGGCGGTCCAGTACGCAACCGCCGCCCTTTCGACGTGCCCCGAAGCCGCTCCGGGAAGCAATGCGGCCACCACGACGCTGGCATCCAGCGTGATCACGCGTCACTCCGCATTGCCGCGCGCGCAGATTCGGCATCATCCGCGTTTACCCTCGGGCGCAGGGAGCGTCTCTCCATCAGATCATTCATGAGGCGTGTTCTCCTTTCCGCCAATCGGTCCGCCTCGATCGCATCCTGCATGAGCTCGGCAATGATGGCACTCTTGTTACGTCCCTTGAATTGCTGGTTGAATGCCTGCTTCACGTCTTCTGGTACGCTGAAATTGACGGTAGCCATACGAATGCACCCGAGCCCGGGAATCAGTTGTTGAATATTTCAACAACCGCAGTCGTCTCCGCCGGTTCCGTATATTGTGAGGACCCCGAAAGGGCCGAATCACAACCCGCCCTTCATCATCCAGCAGATTTGCCAAGCCTGTGCCCCACATCCTCTCCGTCGTCGGCGCCCGCCCCAACTTCATGAAAGTCGCAGCGCTCGATGCCGCCTTCCGTGAGCGCCCCGAAATCCGCCACAGCATTGTCCACACAGGCCAGCACTATGACGAGAAGATGAGCGACATCTTCTTCCGCGAAATGGAGCTGCCCGAACCCGACGTGTTCATGGGTGTAGGCGGCGGTTCGCACGCCAAGCAGACGGCCGCCATCATGACGGCCTTCGAGGATGTGCTCCTGGACCTCAAGCCCGATGCCGTCCTCGTCGTGGGTGATGTGAACTCCACCATGGCCTGCTCCCTGGTGGCCTCAAAACTCCACGTGCCCGTCATCCACGTCGAAGCCGGATTGCGTTCCGGAGACCGGGGGATGCCTGAGGAAATCAACCGCATCGTGACCGATGCCATCGCCGACATGCTCTACGTCAGCGACCCCTCTGGCATGACGTTCCTGCGCGATGAAGGCGTACCGAGCGAAAAAGTCGTCTTCGTCGGCAACGTGATGATCGATTCACTGGTGCGCTATCTGCCCCTGGCCATGGAGAAAACCATTCTTGACGACTGGAACCTCGAGCGCGACAACTACACCCTGCTCACCCTGCACCGTCCGGCAACCGTCGACTCTCCGGAAGGCCTCGCCCGCATGGCCGGCGTCTTCGAAGCGATGGCGGCCGCGTTCCCGGACCGCCCGCTGGTGTTTCCGATCCACCCGCGCACCAAGGGCAACATGGCGCGATTCGGCCTCGAAGACCGGTTCGCCGCCATCAAGACCTTGCAGCTTCACGAGCCCGTGGGTTACCTCGACTTCCTGGCACTCCAGGCCGCAGCGGCGTTCATCGTCACCGATTCCGGCGGCATCCAGGAAGAGAGCACCGTCATGGAAGTACCCTGCCTGACCCTGCGCCCGAACACCGAGCGCCCCGTCACCATTTCGCACGGCACCAACGAGCTGCTTCCACCCGATACGCCGGACCTCGCCGCCCGCGTCGTGGACCACATGAAGGCCGCCGCCCGCGGCGACTGGAAAACCGGCGTCAAGATAGACGGCTGGGACGGCCACGCCGCCGAGCGCATCGCAAACCACCTCGTGGAGTGGATGGGGTAGCCCCCTCCGTCCCGCCGCGCTGCGCCGCGCCGCACCGCGACCGGGCGCCTTCTGTTTTGTCCTGTTTGGCGCGATCCGGTCCGCTCAGAGCCCATTTCCTTTGTTTCTGGCCCGAAATCGACGTTCCCCCCTTACTCGCCGCCCAAAAACTGGCGCGATCCAACCGTATTTGGCGCAATTGCCCCCTCTTCTGGCGCGATCCCCCCGGTTTTTGGCGCGATTCCTCCTATTTCTGGCGCGGTCTTCTCAGATCAGCCCGTGCCCTCCTCCGAGTGGCTCGATCCCAATCGCGCCAAAAAGCCACCCATTCGCGCCACTTTACAGCCCAATCGCGCCAACCAAGAGCTGAATCGCGCCAGAAAACGCCCGATCGCGCCACTTTTTACGGCCCGGACAGTGATTTATCGCCCCCTATTGCCCTCATTCACGCATTCCGGCCTCAATCGCGCCAAACGACTCGAAACAGGACACCGCCTTTGCGGCCGTCATCGCACCACCACGAGCTTCCTTTCGGCACGCCACGAGGCCGTTTCGATGACAATCAGATACACGCCGGGCGTGACGTCCAGCGCAAGCGGCACACGCGACCGCCCCGCTTCCAGGTGCCTCGTCGCCAACAATGCAGCCTCGCGGCCGAGTGCATCGACCAGGCGGACCCGTACCAACGCAGGCTCCGGTACGTCCAGCTCCAGCATACCGTTCTGCCGCATGGGGTTCGGGTAGACACCCGCCAGCCGGAATGCGTCCGGAATTTCCGCAGCAGGCGCCTCCACATCGGTGACCGTCACGACCTCCACGGTCGATTGGACGCGGCGGGATTCGCCATCCCGTGTGGCGCGCACGGCGACGATCACGGTGCCAGCCGCGCCGACCGCAATGTCACCTCCGTACACGCCATCACCTGCGAGCCCGTCGCCGTGCGCGCCATCATCGAACAATGGCGCTGTCACCACGGTCTCCGAAATCGCCTCTGCTGTCACCACCGCCGAGCCATCCCCCGTTACCGTCGCCACGACCGGCACGATATCGGCCACCGGGGCACCGAACTCCGCCTCCACATTGAACGCCGGATTCTGAGCATACACGACTATGTTGGCCTCCTGGTCAGCCAGCGAGCTTGTCGAAGCGAACTCGATGCGCCACGACCCGGCCTCGGGAGCCTCTACTGTGCCCGTCCGGAAATATCCCAATGCTTCATCCGAACCGGCCTCGACTTCCCACACAACCGTGCCGGACGGGTCCAGAAGGCGCGTGGTAACAGTTCTGGGTGCGAATAGCATCACGGAAATGGCGTCCGATGTGCCCACTGTAAACTCGGCATCGCCTGAGGACATCACATGGGACGCCGCATGGATCTCGGCTGTCCCCGTCGCCGCCGCATCCACCCCCGACACCGCCGCAATAGGCCCGGCCGGATCTCCCTCTCCTACGTCCAATGCCGGCACCGACGCATCGGCACGTTTCAAGCGTGGAAGCACGAAGTCCTGAAAAACAGACGCGTCAGCCGTCATGCTGGTATGGAACACATTGGCAGCCGAACTGAAGTCGATGAGCCCGGGGACCCCCAAGGCCAAGGCGCTGCCAACTTCCACGACCAGGTCACCTGCAACAGGGGAAAGGCAGGTCTGGGGCAGCGCATTTCCGGCCAACAAATGGAATCGGAGTCCCTTCTTATCGGTGATAATTTCGTTGAAGCGTGCGGTCGACCTCTGGGACAGTTCAATGACGTTGTTCGGAAACGGAGCCCAGTCTTCCGGATCGATCGAGGGCTCCTGCTCCTGAAGTGTACGCAGCGCAGACCAGGCCGACAGCACCTGGTCCGTGCAGGGACTTCCCTCATTGGGCGTTCCCAGCATGATGAGCCTATCGGTCAGCGGGCGCTCATCGGCTTCCGTATCGGGCATGAGCTCGTGGATGAACCGACGAGAAATGAGCCCCCCCATGGAATGTGCCACCAACCTGACATGGCACGAGCCCGTCTGCTCACGTACATCGGCGATGAACGCATCCAGTGCATCGGCATTCTGGGCGATGGTCTGCTTCGTGAAGTTCGCGTTTGTGACCGGAGCCAGCACACTCGGGCTTACTCCGGTATCCATGGTATTGACGGCGAAGACACGGTCCAGCCAACCTGGATGTGCCGCCGACGCGAACCCGCGCCAATCAGCCCATGTCGATGCATCGGCCCACAAGCCGTGCACCAGTATCAGCGGCTGTGGCTGCACAGTGAGAGCCAACTGCCGCACGTCCAACTCAGCCTCCCCGCGACGCGTGACGAATGTGACGGACAGCGGGCCCGTACGCGCCGAACCGTCTTGATTCCATGACCTGTCCATGGTGTCCAGGGTGAATGACAGTGTCGCGGCTTCGACGGGAGGCAGGGTAATGGTCACGGGCTCACCCACCGTCGCGCCATCCACCTTCATTTCAACAACCAGCACCTCTTCGCGGTCAGGATGTGCATTGAACAATCGCAGGTCAAACCGGGTCAGGTTTCCGTCCGATGTCGTTCGGACGCCATTGGTCCCCGCCTCCACCGGGAGGTCCTCCCAATCGGGGGTACAGGTCTGATGATCCGCCTTCTGTAGTTCTACGGTGATCTCCGGCGGTGTAACATCGACTTCCACACGACCCACGTTGTTCTCATTGTTGGGCTCCTCCGACGTGGTCGTTGCCGTGACGCTGTTTACGACCAAGCCCGCGGCCGGGGCCACGGCCACGATGTCAACACGAACCGTATCCCCGGCCGCCATCACCCCGTGGAAACACGTCAGCCTCTCCGCCGATTCGCTATAATCGCACGATCCCTGGGTCGTGGTCGCGCTCACAAAATCGACCGTAGACAGCGTGTCGATCGTGCTCACTTCAAGCGCCTCGAACTGTCCCCTGTTCGTCACCGTTATCTGGAACGTCACTTCATCGCCCGGCGCCGGATACGCCGGTGACACGGTCTTGAACACCTCCAGATCCGGGTACGGCAGCCCGTTGACGGGCTCCCGTACAGCCACCTGCATCTCCACATTGTCCTGGCCCGAATTGAGCACGAACTGGAACTGCGCATTGGCAGGCGCAACGAACTGCCCCGGCCCTTCGGGCGCCGTCATGTCCAATGTGAACGTGCCCGGCTGTACCTGGAAGAATGATATCACGCCGTTGGCATCGGAGGTCGATGTCATGCCCTGGCAATCGCCGCTGCTCGTACAGGTCGTGACGATGCCCGGCGCCGGCGGCTCTCCGGCATCCTTCACGCCATCCTCGTCGAGATCGTAGAAGGCATCGGCGCGGATGTTGACCCGTTCGTACATCCCGATCCGGATTTCATCCGGAAACGGGGTTTCCTTGCTGACGGTTACGTTCGAAGGGTACGGACTTTGCTCCCATCCGTCGGGGGAAAATACCAATAGTCGGTACTCGCGCGGATACAAGCTGCTGTAGAGGACTTCTCCCACCAGGCGATCTCCCGTGTTCTCGGCACCGATATCAACTGAAAATTCCGCATACAGGATCACATGGTCCTCTTCGTAGATGTACCCTTCATCCACACCGTCCGTGTACATGCCGTCAGCATCGTTATCCACATAGATGAGCCCGGCCACAACCCCACTGAACCGGTACGTATAGTCCACCAGCGCATTCGCGCCCGGTGATATCGTGACATCCGTGTTCGCAGGCGATGGATCCACCGCCGCCGCGTAGGCGGGCACTTCTGCGCGCACCCTGAAAACCGTGCCGGGGACCAGGTTCTCAAACAGATAGTCCCCTTGGGCATCGGTCATGGTCGAGAGTTCCGGGGCCTCGTATTCGCCGCTGTCGTTCGCGTCGTCGTACACCCGGATGTCCTCCAGGGGCTCCATGGTCCCGAAAGCCGTCGTTTCGATGGTCAACCGTCCTGCAATCCCGCCCGGCAGCACCTCATTTTCGTCGTTCAGCAAGATGACCACAGTCGTAACGCCGCCGTCCTCCACATTCACTGTGAAGGGATTGGTAGATGGGATGACCTGCGTAAACCCCTCCGGAAGCCCGACCGTCACATCGTAGGGACGGCGAAACAGATCAATCCACTCGAAATACCCTTCAGCATCCGTGGTGCGCGACGTACCCGTATTGAGTGATATCTGGACACCTTCTACCCGCGTATCCTCGGCATCCACCTCGCCGTTCTTGTTGACGTCCTTGTAGACCGTCCCGTTCAGATCCCCCTCCGGCCGCGTGGGCACCACCACCGTCGCCGTGAACGTGTTGTTGGTCGGGTTGGAATCGTTCCCCGTCGCCACCGATATCGTCACCGTAGCGTCCCCTCCGCTGCCGTTCGTGACGATCGTGACATCATTCGTGATGGTCAGCCCGAACGGAAACGACGGATACGTGACCGTGGCATTCTGGTCATCCGTCTGATTCACCGTCCCGCCGGTGCCTCCGGCCAGTGACTGGATGGATGCATTGTCCAGTGCAATGGTGACCACGACGTTGCCATCGGTATCCTGCGGTCCCTGGTTGTGCACGCTGTATTGCGCCGTGAAATTGCCTCCCCTGATTTCGTCGGCTGGTACGCCGCTCACGGAGAGCGTCAAATCGGCCTGTGCCAGTGCCGCGGATGGGATGAGGAGCAGGGCAAAAAGAAGGCCAGCGAGGACGCGCATGGGTCTCTGTTGGATGGTTCGCGCGTCAACTTATCCGGCGTGTGGCGGGGCCGCCTGACGCAAACGCGTCAATTGGGGCGTGTGGCGGCGATGGCTGCCCCAACGATCCATGCCCCCTGTTTCGACCCGTTTGGCGCGATCCGGTCGTTCCTGGGTCCATAATGGGCGTTTCCGCTCCAATTTGGCCGTTCGCGTCCGTCCCCCGCCCCGAAAACTGGCGCGATCGGGCTGTTTTTGGCGGGATTCACCCCTGTTTCGGCGCGATTCACCCTGAAACTGGCGCGATAACCCCTCTTTTTGGCGCGATCCCTGCGCCCCTAGGCCGCCGAAGTCCCGACACGGCCACGGGGATCGCGCCAAAAACGGGGCCGATCGCGCCAAAAAACCATGCTTGCGCGCCATTTCACCCCCCAATCGCGCCAAAAACAGCCCGATCGCGCCACTCCCAAGCGCTCCCTGGGTCAATTATCGGCCCTGACAGGCCCTATTCACGTATTCCCGAGTCAATCGCGCCATTTGACCCGAAACAGATACCCAGCCATCCTACCACCCGTCCGGCCGCCCGAAAGGCCCGTCATCGTCCGTCATCCTATCCGGAAACTGGCATCGCGCCAAGTGGCGGTGCGTGATTGGTTTGATGAGCGAGGCGTTCCGTTCAATCTCACGAACAGGATGCGCGTGCGGATTCAGGACCGCAGTATCGAGACCGACCTTGTCCCGGACGATTTTCAGCGGCTCGGCCAGGTCGGAATCGTTCGATACCAGCACGGCCAGGTCGAACGCGCCACAATGGGCATCGTGTACCATGTGTGTGGCGAGGTTCACGTCGGTCCGCTTTTCCTCGGTTTTCAGGACGTCGACCAACTCCGGAGTCTCTGAATCGGCCGTATCGGCCAGCGGAAGCCGCGTGACGTGTGAGCGGAACTGCCCGAACTGGATCTGGAGACCCGGCACCGTCCGGAGCGCCCGCAGGTATGTGCGCTGGCGTAGCACCCGGTGCTCCTCTCCCGGGCGCTCCTGCAACAAGGCCGAGTAGTACTTGATGCTGACGACTTCGTGGTCGGGCAGCATGAGCTCCCCGAGCGCCCTCAAATTCAGCCACTTGAACCGCGTCCGGCTCAAAGCGCCATAAAACAGGTTCCACGCATCGACGTACAGGATGGCGCGATTCCCTGTCACGATCCCTCCCGAGGCGACACAATCGCCCGGCCAATCGTGTTCGTGTCGGCGCCGAACCAGATCATTCCGGTCGATGCATCGAAATACATGTGGCGGATGGTCCCGCCTCCGGAGGGCACATCGGCCTGACGGGTGAACGCTTCGCGCCGCGTGTCGAATCCGACGAAGCGATTCGGCTCTACGCCCGTTTCCACCATCCAGATGGTATCGGTATCGTCCTTGGCCATGCCGTACACACGCGCATCACCGGCCGATGGCAGCTCCCACTCCTCGAATTCGGCCGTTCCCGGGTCGAACACGCCCAGATATCCGGCGGCGTAATCGCCGTACCAAATGCGTCCATCGGATGTGATCTCCATGCGCCGCGGACGGGCCTCTTCCCGCGGCAGCTCGAACTCGTGCAAAGCCAGCGGGCCGTCACCGTCGGGAATCGCCAAATGGGCCAGCCGATTCGTGCCGAACAGCACCACCCAGACCTCCCCGTCGGGCGCGACCTTGATGCCATACGGACGCGATCCTGACTTTTCGGCCTTCGCCAACCGCACGTTTCCAGTAGTCACATCCAGGTGCCCGACCATGTTGCCGCCCTGTACGCTGAACGCAATGTTGCCATCGGGCAGCCATACCAACGTATGCGGATCGCGCGCGGCCGGGTCGGGCATCGGGAATTTCGTGACCTCACCCGTCGCAGGATCGAGACGGCCAATGTGCGCGCGGCGGTTGCCGGCATACCAGACCATGCCATCGTCCCCGACAATCAGGTTATGCGGCCCGGCATTCTCGCCGATATCCCACTGCTTCATTTCGCCCGTCGACGGGTCCAGCGAACCGATGTATCCGCCCGTCTGCCCACAGAACCACACCGTCCCGTCCGGCGCCACATACGGATCGCGCGGCCGCGTGCGCTCCCACGGCACCGTCCACTCGGCGATATCAATCGCAGACGTGAATCCCGATTGGAGATCTTGGGCCTGGGCGCCATCTGATGGCGTAAAAAACAGGCCGACAAGGATCAGCGAAAAGACAGCTCGTGCGCAGTTCATGTCACCACGGGTTTGTTGGAAACTGACGGCTCTATGTTACGGACCCAGCGCGCGGACAGCAATGACGGCAACACCGTCCGGCCTCATGTAGCTGTAGCCGGCACTCACGATGACGCCCAGAAAACCGGTATGCGGCGAATCAATCCGGTCCCGGAAGGTCAGGAGGCTCTTCGCCGCCTGATCAATCCGCCTGTCGCCCAGCTTGATTTCAAACGCCGCCCATCTTCCATCCAGCGTCTCGATCACAGCGTCGACCTCTAGATCTGTGCTGTCCCGATAGTGATAGACCTTAGCCTCGTTCACCTGCGCATGGATTCGCAGGTCCCGTACCACGAGGGACTCGAACAGGGTGCCCAGGTGTTCCAGGTCCCCAATCAGACGTTCGGGCGTGGCACCGAGCGCGGCGACTGCAAGCGATGGATCGACAAAATGACGCTTCGGCGCCCGGCGCAGGCGGGACCTGGATCGCAATTTCGGAGCGAACGCGGGTTGGTCCTCCACGATCATTATGCGCTCAAGCGTATCCATATAGGAACGAATGGTATCCGGATCCTTGGGCCCGTCCTCACCGGCAATGTCGGTCGTGATGGTTGCAATCGATGCTGTCGTAGCCGTATTCCGGGCCAGTGAGCGCATGGCTCTGTCCAGAAAGACAGGATCATGCTCCCGCCCCCCGAGACGCGAAATGTCCGCCCGTTTGATTTCGTCGAGGTAGCTCCGGACGGCGGCAGCGGCCTCCGTGCTTCCCAGATTTCGAAATGCGGGCCAGCCGCCCCGCGTCAGCGCCTGCGTCAGATCCTGTAGCGACCACTTCAGTTCTCCTGCAGAGACGCCTTCACAGTCGAGCAATGCGCCAATGGAGACCTCGCCTGTGCCAATACCGGCCTCGTACAGGGACAACGGACGCATCCGGAGCCGTCCAATCCTGCCCGCTCCCGAATGGCGCGTGATATCGTCCGCAGGCCTCGCAGATCCGGTAAGGATGAATTGTCCGGCATCCCGTCGCTCATCGATCGCCCGGCGAATGTGATTCCATATTTCGGGTTCCAGCTGCCATTCGTCAATGAGCCTCGGCACGAGGCCCTGCAGCACGAGACGTGGATCCAGGGCAATCAACCTCCTCGCATTCGCGTCCACATCCAGCAGAACCTCGGACCGTGCGTGATGCCTGCCCGTAACCTTCTTCCCGCATGCTCGTGGACCCTCAATAACGACTCCGCCCATCGTTTTGAGCAGGTCCCGCAGCTCGCGATCGACCAGTCTGGGAATGTATTCTGCGGGTGATGACATGCTATTCGGTGTTTTGCACCGTTAACGTTCGGTGTTTTGCACGTGTTTCATTCGGTGTTCTGCACCGTGGCGCGCGAGCATGCGAAGCGCGGGTCCTGCATGTATTTCGAGCGATATGGCGCGATCCAGTCCGCCCAGAGCTCATTTACTTTGTTTCCAGCCCGAATTCGACGGTTTCCCCGCACCACCCCCCAATTATCTGGCGCGATCCCCGGTCACGAGCCCTCCCTCGGCGACACAATGTCCTGGCCAGTGGTGTTCGTGTCGGCGCCGAGAAAGTGCATGTAAAGGAAAGATAATGTGGTTTTCATGGACCTAATCGGCCATTCCCTTCAAGTAAATCGTGTCGCGACACAAATCAGGACCAGAGTCCCAAACCACTCCGCCTAACTCATCAATATGAACAGACGCAAATGCTGTTCTATTCTGTATCCGACGAAAAACGCCTCGATTCAGAAGGGGCTTGACGTCAAAATGCCGAATCTCACCTGTATCAAAGACTGCCGAAAGAACATAATTCTGCGGGTCAGCATGAAGCCGAACAATGCGAGGACTCAGAGCGAATGGCTGTAGCTTGGACATCATACCAGAGGTTCAGTTTGGCCGGGATCTTCCATTTTCACAGCACATTGCCACGCATGTTCCAATTCATGGTTTCGAAGCTGGATCCACTTCCTCACAAGCCGGTCCTGGCGCAGTGGGAGCGCCCCTGCCAGACAGTCACCCTGTTGGACTCCATATACGGCTTCACTTCCGCCGTATTTCGCATGGATGTGTGGCAATGAGTGGTGGCTCGTGTCATCAAAGTAGAGATAGATTGAGATGCCGAAAAACTCTGAGATGCGGGGCATGCTCGTGCGTCTGAGGAGTGAGGGAATCAAGATTCTCCTCTATCGACCCATGAAAGCTCGTTTCCCAACCTCGTATCAACAACCGTTCGGCTTACTTCATCCCGTCCAGCATTGCGGAAATGCGCGCATACAGCTCCGGGCCCGCTCCTTCCAGCTCTGGACCATCCGGCTTGGGAGCGGCCCACGAAGCCCTGCGGGTGGAGTCTGCGACGGTCACGGAAATGAAGCGGGAGGCGGATCCGGCGCCAGCGCCAGCGCCAGCCCCAGCTCCCATTCGCGGTTGCGTGGCGCGGTTCCAGAAGTCCAGCTCCTGGATCCACACCCAGATTGAGTCGCCTTGGCTTTCGGAAATGAATCCGCGGTCCTGGGGATTCTGGCCCACGGAGCGGCCCGACCATTCGGTGACGCGGCCATCGGCCGCGATCAAGATGCCTTCCTGTTGCCCACCGACGAGGCCGGTCCGGCCCATGATGACGGACATGGTCTCGGGGGCGTAGTCGTTCCGCGTGTCAGACGACGCGCAGCCGGCCACAGCCAGCACGCCGCATAGTACGCTCACGGCAATGAGGGCCCTCACTTGAGCAGCACCATCGACTGCACGAACGAGCGCACAGGCACGCCGCGGTCGTCGAGCACGGTCAAGCGCGCCATGTAGGTGCCACTGGCCAGGCCGCCCGCGTCAAAGAGCACCTCATGCCGTCCCGCCGGGCGCGTTCCGGCATCCAGCGAGCGGACCATGCGGCCGGAGGTATCGAATACATCGAGGCGGACCGAAGAAGGCGCCGCCAATTCAAACGCCAGCGTCGTCGTAGGATTGAACGGGTTCGGGTAGTTGGGCTCCAACACCACACCAGAAGGCAACGTGCCCTCGCCCTCTAAAGCCACGCCGCTGCCCATCGACACATACGCGGCAAAGGCGCCGCGGCCGTGGGAACCGGCGGCCAGGAAGCCGTCGGATGCGCGGAATGCCAGTTCATCGACCACAGCATTGCCAATCACATCGGCACCCTGCTGCTCCCACACCGTCGATGCGCCATCCAGCGTCGTGGTGCCGAATACACCCACGCTGGTGGATACCATGTAGCCACCTCCGGGTATGATCACCGCCGAGCGCACCGATGGCCCGGCGTCGCCGCCCAGGTTGCCCTCGATATCGGTCCAGTTCTGCCCGCCATCGGACGTGTACCAGATGCTCGGCGTTTCGTAGTTCGATGCCGTCACAATGAGCTCGTCGGCATCGGCCGGATTCACGCCGATGTAGGACACATACGCATCGCGGTGCATGAGCGGTGGCGTAATGTCGACGCCTGCTTCGTTCGATGCCGGATCGTCGAGGCGCATGATCCTCAGATCAAAATTGTCGAAATCGGTGCCCGCGAAGAACAGACGCCCCGCCGGCTCCGTCGAAACCGCAACCGCCGTGACGGTCCCGCCCGGATCCATGGCCGATGCATCGAGGAACGTCCAGTTCACATCCGTCGGCTCCTGTCCGCCCGATGGAATGGACAACAGGCCGCTGTTGCGGGCCACGCCCGCACCCACCGCCATGTACATGATCTCGGTATTGTTGGGGTCCAGCACGTAGGGGGTCACAAACAGGAAGTCGCCGTCATCGAACCCGGCCGGCTTGACCAGCGTCCCCTCCATCGGGTCCAGGTTATCGATCCGCACTACATTGCCGTTCTGCGCCGATATATACAGCGGCATGCCCCCGCTCGCGATGGCCGCATCGGCGCCGTCGGCGCCGAGCGTCACGTATCTCCAGTCACCCGTCGGACCCGTGCCATCGGGCCGGTAGTACGAATCCTGGTCCTGCAAGCCACCCAGCATGCGCTCGTCGCCGTCCACATCCGGGACGATGGCCATCGAATAGAATTGGCTCACCACGTACCCGTTGTTCAGGCTCGTCCAGGTCTGCGGCGACTCCAGGTTGTTGGTGGTATACGAAATCCCGCCGTCGTGCCCGCTCAGCATCGCAGCCGGGTCAATGGGCGAGAACGCGAGGATATGCTGATCGGAGAAATGGTTGTCCCACGTGCCATCCTCCGTCTGCCCGGTGGGGTCGTAGCCGCCCACCTGCTCCCAGGTCTGGCCGCCATCGCGCGTACGGATGAGGTTCGTGCCCCCCACCCAGATGGTCTCTGCATCGCCCGGAAGCACGGCGAGCACCATGTTGTAGCCGCCCTGCAGGTTAATGCCACCCTCATCCTGGGTTTCCGGGACATTCTGCTCGAAGCCGGTATCGGTCCAGACGCCGGTGTCCGTGTTCATGCGCAGGAGCTGGACATCGGTCGAAACTTCGCCGGTCTCGTTCATCTGCGACATCAGGTACAGTGCGTTGCCGGTCCCCGCGAGCAGCATGCGGTATGAGTCATCGGCCAGCATGGGTACCTGGATATACTCCCATGTCGCGCCATCGTCCGTCGACGAAAACACCCCGTGCACATGCGTGCCGCCGTTTCGGCTGATGGCGGCGTACACCGTCCCGTCGAAGGCCACGTACACGTCGGATATCTGCGTTTCGCCGTTATCGTCAAAGCTGGTCAGCACCTGCGCCCAGGAATCGCCCCCATCCGTGGACCGCATGATGCCCCCGTAGGTCGCGGCGAGGACCGTTCCGTTCGATGTCACGGCAATGCGCCAGACGAAATCCAGGTAGTCATCGAACACGAATTCGCTGGTGCCCTCGAAGCCGCCCGGGAGCTGGGTCCACGACAGGCCGCCGTTGGTCGATTTGAATACGCCCGTGCCGTACTGGGCAGAATTGCCCCCGCCGGCCGCCGAGCTCCCGAAGTACTCTCCGGTGCCGTAATACCACACGTCGTGGTTGGACGGATCCTGGGCCACGGTGGTCACGCTCGCGATATCGGCCAGGCCGGTCGTGAGCGTCCAGGAGGTGCCCCCATCCTCGGACACGAACATGCCGCCCGACACACCACCTGCGAGCAGGCGCTGGTTGGACGTTCCGTTGTACCCAAGGTCAAAGGCCAGCGCCCTCGTCCTCCCCCCCGCATTAAACGGCCCCACAGCCTCCCAGGGCTGGGCGTAGGTCACGTCTCCGGCCTTCGCCGTGTACGCGCCCTGCTTCGGCAGCTGGGCTGCAAATGCCAACTCCCGGCTGCGAATGTTCGCCGGAAAACCGCCTGTGCGCATGCGCTCGAACGCCGCCCGCTGCGTCGCCGTCTTCGACTTGCCCAGGAATTTCTGCTGGGTGGGGGTCAGTTCGGTGTTGTCGCGAACCGAGTTCGGCGACGTGGGCCAAATAACGATGGCCAGGCCGGCGAGCAACAGCGCAGCGCCAGCGATGCGGGTACGGAGAGTCATGGAGTCCTCGGGTGGGGTGTCCCGGAATATCTAGAAATCCCCACCGCCGAGCAACATGATCTTTTCCCGGTCGTGCGGAATATTGCCAAACGCGTTGCGCGTGTCGATGATGACATTCGCCTTGTCGGCGATCATCGCATATGGGAACGCCGAGTGATCGGTCAGAAGCAACACGACATCTGCCTCCTCCACGACCGAGGCGGTCAGGTCCACGCCCTCGAGCGTCATCTCGCCCTTCCGTGTATCAAACGGGAACGATGCCACGTGCGGGTCAGCGTACGATACCTGCTCGAAGCCACCATCCATGAGGAGCCCCAGTATCTTCTCCGCCGGGGAATGTCGCGTGTCGTCCACATCGCGCTTGAAGGCAACGCCCAGCACCAGCACCTTTGCGCCGGCCACCTTTACGCCTCGCTCGGCCACGGCGCGCACCACGGCATCGACCACATAGAAGGGCATATCCTCGTTCGTGCGCGCCGACAGCGTAATGAAGCTCGTCTCGAAGTCGTACCGCCGAGCAAGCCAGGACAGATAATACGGGTCAATGGGAATGCAGTGACCGCCGAGCCCCGGCCCCGGATAGAACGGCATGAAGCCAAACGGCTTCGTGGCCGCAGCCTGCACCACTTCCCACATGGAAATGCCGCCCATGCGGTCGCACAAACGGGCCAGTTCATTCACCAATGCGATGTTCACCGAACGGAAGATGTTCTCTAACAGCTTCTCCATCTCCGCCACTTTCGGACTCGACACCCTGTGAACGTGCGCCACCACCTGCTGCATGGCCAGCGCGGCCATTTCAGTACAGGCCGGCGTCACGCCCCCAACCACGACCGGCGTATTGGCGGTCGTGAATTGGGTGTTACCCGGATCAATACGCTCCGGGCTGAACGCCAGAAACCAGTCCTTGCCCAGAACCAAGCCCTTTTTCTTGGCCTCGGCTTCAATGATGGGCTGTACGATGCCCTCCGTCGTGTCCGGATACGTCGTACTCTTCAGGATAATGAGCTGCCCGGCCCGAATATGCGGCGCGATAGACTCGGCCGCCGAGCGAATGTAGGACGTGTCGGGGTCTTTATACTCGGTAACGGGCGTCGGCACGGCGATGTACCAGACGTCGATGTCCGCAGCGCCTTCGTAGTTATCTTGCGCCGTAAAGAGACCACTCTTGATCACCTCTTGGAAGTGCTCTTCGGGAACGTCCGATATGTAGTTCGTACCCTCGTTCAGCTTCTGAACGCGGGCCGTGCTGACGTCAAAACCAACAGTATTGAATCCCTGGCGGGCATATTCGACGGCCAACGGCAGGCCTACGTAGCCGAGGCCGATTACGCCGATTTGGGCAGTTTTTGAGTCGAGCAAACCCGACACATCCTTTACAGAGGTCAATGTTGTATGCGGTTTGTTAGTCGTCATGCCTAGCGTTCATTGCAAACCCCGAAAAGTACAGACGATTTCACCATCTAACAGAGAGAAAGCCGTGAAACATTACCAACCCAGATCACTCTCCAGTTGTATGTGATCCGCGGGTACTGTTCAATGCAAGGACGTATTTGCTGTTGAATTCTTGCCTATATTTCCCGCTACTTGCCGATCCTACGCGGTACGTATCGTATTCTCATGGACGCACCCACGTATTTACCCCCCCTGGTCGCCCTGCTGGTTACAGCGGGCCTGACGCCGATTATACGATTCGTGGCGCTCCGAAGTGGGCTTGTTGCGAATCCCGTGGGGGACCGTTGGCACGATTCGCCGACACCTCTTTATGGAGGTGTAGCCATCTCAATGGGGTTGCTGTGTGCAGCCTTGCTGGCAGGCGTTCATGGATATGTTATTCTGGGAGTCGCGGCCATATTCCTCTTGGGCATCATGGACGATGCGTTTCAACTGAGCGCCATCATCCGGGTTATTGTTGAGATTGGAGCCGCGTTTCTTGTATTGAGTTCCGGAATGGGCGGTGTCGAATTATGGACACCGGGCTTTTATGTGGCTATGCTGTGGGTTGTTTTGGTCAGCAACGCCGTCAACCTTATTGACGGAGCCGATGGCGTCGCGGCCTCGGTCGTAGGAACGACAACGCTTTTGGGAGGCCTTTTCCTGCTTTTCAACGGCAATACGGACCTCGCTATCCTCTCTTTCAGCATAGCGGCCGTGTGTGTGGGCTTCCTGGTTTATAACTGGCCTCCGGCCTCCATATTCATGGGCGATGGAGGAAGCCTGGTACTGGGTTACCTGTTGGCCATTGTCGCGCTTGAAGCCGGGGACATCGCCGGGTCCGGCAGCATATTGGTACAGTATGGAGTGGCCTTCGCCTTCGTAGCTGTTCCTTTCGTCGACGCCTCCTTTGTCGCGATGGTGCGCATTCTTGTTGGCCAGAACCCAGCGAAAGGCGGCACGCACCACATTCACCATAGACTTCGCCTTTCAGGTTTCAGCGCGCCGCAGACCGCTACATTGCTTGCCATGCTCGCTGCCATCGCGACGTCTTCCATTTTGTTGGCCGTTGCACACCCTACGCTTTTCGGCCTTCTTCTTGCGTTTGGAGCCACGGCGCTGATCTTGCTGGAGGCCCTTCTCGTACATCACACCGGATTTCTGCCGTCCAAGGATGGAGAAACGGCCGAGCGTCGGCATCTCCTACGAGCGGGACGATTGTTTAAACGTCTGTCTCCTGCGCCAAAGGTTGTGGCAGATACCGTGGTAGTGGCGACATCTGCAGCTGTCGCGGGCGTCCTGACTGGAACGGGCCCTCTGACGGCTTGGGGTATCGTACTCGTATCGGTGCTGTTTGCGGCTGTCAAAGTATGCGTCATGTGGGTTTTCGGGCTGTACCGGCACCGTTGGCTGACCAGTGCGGGCACACCTGACCTATTGCGTGCTTTGGCCAGCATCGTAACCAGCTCCGCCATTTTGGCCGTGGTTGCGATCGTGGAGCCCGCATTGGGAGTTGGAGCCCGTTTCATTGTCGTTGACTTCATGGCAGCGACGTTGGGCCTGATCGGCCTCCGCATTGGGTACCGCGCATTTCGTTCAGTCTTGGGTATTCAACAACGAAGCGGCACCCGTGTACTTCTTTACGGGGCAGGACAGGGAGGAGCATTTGCTGTCAGGGAAATGCGCTTGAATCCGGACCGGGGCATGAATGCCGTTGGCTTTCTGGATGATGACCCCGCGAAGAAGAATGCGAAGACGTACGGCCTAACGGTCTTTGGAGACCTTCAGGACTTGTCAACCGCCGTGCGAAAGACCCGTGCCGAACAGGTGGTCATTTGCTCATCCAAAATGACCAGTGAACAGGCCACGGCGGTACTGATTGCATGCCAGGCGCTCGGCGTACCGTGTACCCGTATGACGTTCGAATTTGACAGTAGCGTTTCAAGTGGTGATGGCTTTCAAATGCATCAACCGGCTGCGTCTCTCCATGATTGAGTAACGTATCTCCTTGGATGACTTGAAGGTGCACGGTTTCGCGATCATAACCCACTCGAAAGTAAGAGGTGGTCTCCACTGACATCCTCCCGATTCTCTACCTCTGACTTGGTGAATTAACGGGAGGAGCTCACATATTTACTACGCTTTTAAAGATATCTAATACTCCCATATTGTCTTTATCATCTCCGACGAGAGCGCGTAACGACATATTTAAGGTGGATCCAATACAGCCTTGTACTATAAAGTACCCGCCGTAACCTAAAGAGCTTCGGCTCCTGCACTAGTCGCCATACGCCCTCTAATCCAAAGTTCTGAATCGATTTCGGAGCCCGCCTTACTCTTCCAGACACAAAATCGAGGCTGCCCCCACATCCAACAGCTACCTTGACTCCCATCTCAGAAAGCCTGGCCTTGTTAGAATATATCCAGAGTTCCTGTTTAAGAGCACCGAAAGCAACGAAAAGAACGTGAGGTTTAAACTCTTGTAGCCTCCGTAATATATCATCGTTTGTGTTGCGAGAGAAAGGGTACTGCTCGTATGGTGGCGAGTAACCGCGCACGTCAACTCCGAACTCTTTCCTTAAGTTTTTGACGGCAGTGTCATTCACCTCCTGGATTGCACCAAGAAGAAATAGTCTGTAGTCTTTCTCGAAACACCTTTTTGCAAATTTATATATGATATCCGACCCACTAACTTTTTCTATCGACTGGCCGCCAGTAGCCGAACGTGCCAGAACAAGGGTATGTTGGCCATCAATAGTAGAGAGGGTATCCGTATGATTCACGATTTCTCTTAAACGATCATCCTTATGGGCCGTTACAACCATTTCGGCATTTACTGTAACAATTTGCCTAAAGTTACCTGGTACTTCCAAAGCCGTTTCAATGGCTAGCCCCTTGAATTGTAGTCCCCAGCATTCAACCATAACTTTCATAATCAATGAAATGGACGGCGGTAATTTAATTCATATTTAAGAGATCGATTTCTCTCGCCAATTATTCTTGCAGGAACACCACCGACAATAGAGTATGGTTCAACATTCTTTGTGACAACACTTCCTGCAGCAACTACTGCTCCCTCTCCAATTACAATGCCAGGTAGCACGATTGAATAAGCCCCTAGTACACAGTTGTTCTCTATTTGTACCGGCTCTGCGACAGTAGAATAGTCACTTGAGCCCATGTCATGTTCTTCCGTAAATACACGGACACCGAATGACACATCACAGTTATCCCCAATTCTCAGGCCACCGCGTCCATCCAAAAAGCAATCGAAGTGGATAATTGTATTCGAACCTATGTCAATTTTCCATGGAGAGAACAATACAACCCCCATGTGCACCGTGGATGACTTGCACAGTTGCATGCGATACACTCTGCGAACAATTCCAGTTCGAATCCATGAGATCGGTATGTTGTAGAACAGGTGGTTCCATAGTGATAGATATAAATAACCGAGGGCATATAGCGTTCTCGCAACATAACCCTGCCCTTTTGCAAGCTCGTGTAGCCTATCCATCATGTTGCTTTACCTCTTCTTTTCAACAATATAGTCCTCTATTGCTAGGTAGCGAAGGCTACTCATTTCCATAACGTGAAATGCATCTTCTGGCTCGTGAACCAGCGGAAGACCATGCAGATTTAGAGAAGTATTTAGGACAGCACCAACACCGATCTCAGACTTAAGGTATGACAACAGGCAGTGATAACGATCATTAGTGTCTTTACTCACATATTGGGGTCTAACCGTATGATCATATGGATGAATACCAGCCGCTATCTCCTCTCGCATATCCGTGGTTTCATATGTCATAATCATGAAATACGGTACTCCCTTGTCATTTCCTACAATGTATTTGTCGTAATCCTCGTCAAGGATCGAGCAGGCGAAAGGCATCCAGAAATCTCTCTGCTTTATCATCGCATTAATTTCCTTAACCACATCGCGGGACTTGGGATTCGCCAAAATAGCTCGATTACCTAATGAGCGAGCCCCAAACTCCTCTCTACCCTGAAATCGAGCAACCACGTGTCCCTCGCTGAGTAGAGCCGCCACTTCTCTTTCCACATCGGCATACTTAGTAATAGTGTAATTATTTTTGAAAGGATAATTACGGTATCGGTCCTCCACCTCCGCGTTACTATACTCACGGCCGAAGTAAACACTTAGTAACGCCTTTGGAACACACTCGATTTCACGACCATGAACCGCGGAATACGCAGCTCCAATACTATTTGATTCATCCCCACAAGATGGAAATACAAACATACTCTCGACAGAATCGATTTCCATTACCACCTTGTTTGCTTTCACATTCATAAATGTACCTCCACTGCAGACGATATCTCCTATACCCGTGGACTCTACTGCCGACAGAATCCATTTCCTCATGTGTTCCTCAATAAACACCTGAAGCCCCCCCATCATATGGTCGAATCTCGTTAGCCGGAATCTATCCGTGAGCATCCCAATACTAGAAGTAACTGAAAACCCACCAGTATATTTCCACGTTAAACCTGAACTACTAAACTCAAACAAGGAATGTAACTGGTCAGCAACTTTTCGAGCCCCCCGACTATCAGCATACGGAGCCATTCCCATTATTTTGTACTCGTGCTCCAAAGGGACCATTCCTAGTAGATACGTAAATATCGCATACAGCAGGCCAACAGAGTTTCGGTCCGACACGGAACACATTTTTTCTATTCTCCCCGCTCGGTAGACAGATATTGTAGCACACTCCCCATCTCCAGAACCATCATTTGTAAAAACCAACTTATCTTTCTCCAATTCTCCCGCCCCATAGATCGCGGAATACGCATGTGCCATGTGATGATCACAAAAGCTCGTTACACTTTGCTGAAGACCATACCTATCTAATTCTGCGCTGCGTACATTTTGGTTGGAGGAATATAACAAGCCTCGAACTAACCCTAACCTTTTAAGTCTTTCTCTGAAATAATAACCCTTACTAAACATTGCGTCATAAGACTTGAGCCTGTCCAGTCGTTGCAGTGGTTTTGGCTGATATTTTCCATTTAGAACAACGTGCTCTACTTCGTTGCGATCTAAAACTATATCGTCCAGAACATAACTCAGAGCCTTCTCCGGAAATCCGTCATAGTTCTTCTCTTTGACGAACCTTTCCTCTTGGAAGACACCTACGAGATCACATCCCCTTAAGACCGCTACAGAAGCATTGTGCCCATCGTGTATACCAATTGTGTACATATCTATATCCGTTTACTTATTGCTGTGCCCAGCATTCACGTTCTTGTATATCGTAAGCTCGCGCTCCAATTCACGTACGAACGCTCGCGTATGGGTTTCTGTTTCGTATTTCATCGCCGTAGCAAGAGCATTGTCCTTCATTACTCGCGTCTTTTCTGCATCAAGGTTTTGATGCCTAGTCAAACACCTTGCCAACATCCTTTCGTTACCTGCCTCAAACAAATATCCATTAACATCAGAAGATATGTACTCAGGAATAGCTCCCCTGTCGGACCCGATTACTGGTACAGAACATGCCATCGCTTCCATTGATACATTTCCAAAACTTTCGTACTCCAACGTCGGAAATACAAATATGTCCATTCTATTATAGTAGTCAACCAAAAGATCATTCTCTAACTGTCCGCAAAATGATACGATCTCTCCTAATCCCAACTTGCCAACCAATTCTTCCATTTCCATCCTTTGGGGCCCATCACCGATCATCAATACTTCGATGTCCTGAATATTCGGTAAATGCTCCAAGCTCCGAATCAAGACCTGCGGCCCCTTACCAGAAAGCATCCAGCCTACGTATCCGATTGTGTACTTGACAAAACACGCCCTAGGCTTTGGGTAATATTTCGCTGTATTTACCCCCCCCGACGTGTACGTCGTAGTGACAGCGGAATGGGAGTATCTAGCATTTAGCACATCAAGAAAATATTTGCTTGGTGACACGATCATGTTAGCCCGCTTGAGAGCAAGTGTCGTCATGAACTGTGCCCACATCCTCAGTGGCCCTCTAGTAATGACGTCATACCCATGTACTCGAACAACGAGATAGGCCCTAATGCGCCGATATATAAACGGAAAGTAACTGTGGGATGGATATGAGATGTGCAATACATCATAAGACACGATCGATGCTCGCAGCAGCCTAATATAGAACCAGGTATACTTAACCATCTTAGACAAGGCATTCTTGCCGCGCCCATTCACTGATATTACATCTACTTCTACACCTGCATGCTTCAGGGCTTCGACTATGCGATGGATAAATACACCGAAAGCCGGCTGTCCTGATGTAGGATACATATTTGTAACAAAGAGTATTTTCATACTTGCAATATCCACAATGATCTATTCATAAAAGAGGTGTGTGTGTTGGCGATGTATCACCTCATGCGTTACACAAGCACCCATTATACAGTTTCATACTTGCCCTAGCATTTCCAGGTGTGCGTATACCATAAACCCATATCTTCGTCTGTATTCTATTGTCTTGGTTCACTATATACATGAGGAGTTGACGATGCCCAGCGCCCCAATTATCCCGCATTTCTACCATTCGGCAATTCTGGTTTACTTTCGGTGTTCTTGAGCCTCCAGGAATAGCTAATGAACACAAACGTAATGTATACAATGTTATGTACGTAGAATATTTCAGCATTTGTAATAGCTGCAACTACTGGCACAAGAACTACTGCGGCATGGCGCCGACTGTATCTCTTATTAGTAAGCCAGAGCATACTTATGAAGAGAAGTAGATACACAAGAGGAGACCTTCTAAGCCACGTAAGATAGCTATTGTGGCTATTGTCAGTTATGTACTTACCATCTAGATTCCACCAACCTGGCGCTACTGAGTAATTAATGTCCGACATTGATAATAAATGTAAAGGCCTATTTGCTTCGGCCATTAGCTCAAGCTGCATATCCCATATTATAGCTCTACCGTGTGTGGCAGCAATCAAGTATTGCCCATATACCCCGTTGTCAACAGACATAACCCTAACTATCATAAAACTAGTAAATGAGAGTACCATAATAGCATTAAACACCCACCGCCTGTTTAGCAGATAGTACAATACAAGAATTAAGATTAGAACAATGATCGGAGTCCACCTTAGTGTGGCCAACATGACCAAAGGGGCAACGAACGTTACCCACCTCGTATTAGACACCTTCAGCGAATATACCAGCATGAATGCACTGTACGTGTCGATGTGCGCCGTACTTCCACCAAGGCCATAGAATGACCATATTGTACCTATATACACGAAAGAGTCCGCAAAAGTATCTTGTCTAAAACTATTCGGTATTACTCCTACATAGTACAGGATACTCATAGCCAGGAATACCCCATAACACACATTCAAATACCTCGTGAAGTCGCCAATCTTAACATATCGCTTCAAAAGAGGCATATGCAGAGTAATAGCGACTAGCAACAATAGGTAAATGTATACGGCATTCAAGAGCCTACCTGTGACATACAGTGGTAATAAAGCCACCATCACAAATAATGCGACTGGAAACACTGTTTCCACCCTTGCCCTGCCTCTAAATGCTAACACCTGTACGACATTGACACAGAATAATACCACTACTCCCAGCGTGAGTATATTTATATCTGTTTCGTATACGCTATACCAACAATATGCAAAGAATTGCAGGTAGTATCCTAACAGTATCGCTGTTCCCTTACGCATCGATTGTAGTGTTCTTCATCACGTGAGGAAAATACTCTCGCAGGCGCACCACCTGCAATTGCGCAACTAGGAATATTAGACACAACAACGCTGCCAGCCTGTATGATCGCACCATCTGCTATGTTTACTCCGGGAAGCACAATCACTCTCTCTCCGAGCCACACATTATGTCCGATTCTCACATCTCTAATGTCATACTCTTTCGTGTCGTATGGAACAGCATTTCCGTCTCTATATTTGTGATTCTGAGTGATAATGAGACATCCCCTTCCTGAGTGTAAGTTGTCTCCAATAGTGCACTTACCACCTCCCAAGACTTCGAGTCCATTCATATTTACGTTTTCACCAAGATACGTAGTTACAGTCATGCGACATCTGCCACCAACGAACAAGCCTGGACCGCATTCCGCTACGATTCTTTTGATCTTCCACGCCCTATAGTGACGAACATATTTTCTAATTAACGACTTTGCCCTGTTAATCATATTAGTATTTCTTTATAAATGACAATGCTGTATCCAACCATGGTAATTGCACTGTTTTCCTCACCACCATAATAACCGCCACTGCAAATACTATCCAAGTAAGAACATACGCTGCCACTACGCCATTTAGTCCATATTGGCGTATCATGATAATATTTACAAACACTGACAACAACCCAGCCGTGACAGTAATTACCGACAAGCTCCTTGTATTCTCATAGTAAAAGAAATAGCCGGAGTATACATAATACACCGCATTAAAGCCAGATCCCAATATCAAGCCTCTAGCCAGGGGAATACCATCCCAGTAGACTGGGTCAACAGCTATTGTAAATACTAGGGGCATTGCTAGATACAACCCTGTGCATACTATTAGAATGACTCCAAGCAAGTAGTATGTATAGAGCACTATCTCTCGATTGGCTTCATGAGTATCCTTTGATAGGCGCGAGAACAGAAAAGGATTCCATGCTGCTGCAAGAGCAGACCCGATCATAATCGCCAATGAAGCTAATTGAAAGGCCACAGTGTACGTTCCCAAATCTGCAGACCCTAGATAGTGCTGCACGATTAGCCTGCTTGCCATAGCCATTGCAACCCCTCCTAGTGCATGAGGCATAAGTGGCCCACCAAACCTGAATATCCGCTTTAGAGTCGAACGGCGTATCTCAAATATGATTTTGGCGTCTACGAATAATATGATGATTGATATTGCGGATACAAATGCTACAGATACAATAACTCCGTAGTACCGTCCTTGCCACCCCATGTCATAGACAACAACTAGTAACAATGTAATAGCCATGTTCACTAGACTATTCCCTATCAATACTGCTGAGTAGCGATATTGCTGTTCTCTAGCCCGGTAAAGTGAAGCCACCATTCCAATGATGCACTGACCAAGCGACCATACTGGAATAACTAATATGGATAAAGTATCTAGATGATACACCCTTAGGCCCAGAACGTTGATATAGATTCCTAAGCTAGTAGTAATAAGAATTGCAATCCCTGAACTGACTAGTAGAGCGTTTCCTAAAAACAGTCTATACTCTATAAGCTCCATTTTGTGGTAGAACACAACGACACCGCTTGTAATTCCAAACGTTACTAGCGGCAGCACAACGGCATACATTGTCTGAAGAAGAGATAAAGTACCATAATCGGCGGGCGATAGATATCTAGTCAATACTGGCAACAACAAAAACGGTATAGCCGAATTTACCATCGTCGCCGACGTATATATAATAGATGATTTTAACAACGTCTGTACACCATACTATTGAACAGAAAGCAACAGCCACTACACGGATATTACTTCTATTTCTACACCCATACCTTCATATATTATCCCCAATGACATAACTGCAAAGGATGGAAGCGACATTATCTTAGACGGTATTTGTTTTCGCATTAGAAAATATACTTCTAGAGGAACGTCCGGTGTGATAACCGTGAGGTTATATGATTTATAGTTAGATATCTCATCGTCACTTTCCCAGCGGTGGGCATAATACACTACTTCTTTATCTTTTGCTGCGAGTTCCTGAGCACAATATCGAATCATATCTCGATATTCACAGCGCGATATTATTCCTGCATTGACAAGATTAGAGCCAATAATACAACTTCCGCGAATCACGATGTGTGCTTCGGTAATAAGACTTTTTAATGCCTCATATCGGTGCCTAATAACAACCTGTCCAGGCAGTGCATCAATAGAATGTATTGTAAATAAATTCAATTGAGTTATAGGCAGATAGGAAAGGAAGAGCAAGGATAGCAAGATACCTTCAACTATACCACTGTCGTATGCAGCGTCTCCCATTTTAGCTTTTTGAATCGCCGGAGCTATATCCGCCTCCTGCCTAATGGGCGTTCCCGCGCCATCGTCGACCATGAACACTTTTTCACATTTAATACTACCGGCAACCAGAAGCATCCATTTAGAGCGCATGTCGCCAATGAATATATTCTCGACCTCGAACCCGGACAACTTTATAACTAGTATGTAATACACAATCAGAAGCTGTGCATACCATTTGTTCTGAGTGAATGCATAAGTTTTTGTCCATGCCCCCATTCGCAGCACCTTTTCCGCCTGGACGGAATGCTTTTTGTTGTGCGATACTTTGTGAATCACTATGGACTTCGCGTTACTGTTGTTTAGTCTGCTGCGAGCCTCCATACAGTGAATTGCTTGCAGCGGAGATTCAAGCACGAATATATTTACTTTAGACGTCATTTGATATGTTAAGTTGTAACCATAATCTATGTGCGGTTGACTTTAAAACAAACCAGTAATAACGACACCACAACATTACTTTGACGCACTGGGTTGCAACGCCCTTCCGTTTAGCTATATATTTCGTACCTAGCTTTGCCCGAGTTGTGTTGCGACGCATATTTAATTGCTTAATCCTTACCATGCCAACACCGTCCGCAGGCGGCGTTGCAGCGTTCTTACTGTTGAAGATGTCTTGTTTCCGAAGGAATGGCGGGTATCCAGCGTTTTCATATTGCCTCGTGCTATCCGAGTAAAAGGTAACTATTTCACTCTTGTGACGCTGCAAGGGTTCTACCCCGATTCGGTAGACGGTTGAGTTAAGTACAATTCCTTCGATCTAGACACGTTCATCTTACGACGACGCATTGGATTGTGGAACCGTTCGATGTAATCAAAGATGTCGGACCTGGTTTCAGCCCGAGTTGTGTAGTGACGCCGATTGACCCGCTCGCGTTTGAGCACGCCAAAGAAGCTCTCGGCAGCTGCATTGTCTGCACATGATCCGACGGCACTCATACTGCTGATGATACCATGCTCCCGAACGAATCGCTGGTACTCGTCGCTGGTAAACTGCGTGCCACGATCCGAGTGCAGAATCACTGTCCCATCACCCTGACGCTGCCACAGAACCACCAGGACAGCCTGCAGCACCATCTGCTTGTCCTGCTTATGGTTCATTGACCCGCCCATAACGGCTCGAGAGTGCAAGTCAATAGCCACGACCAAGTACAACCAACCTTCAGTGGTTCTTATGTACGTGATGCCGGTCACCCACTTTGCATTTGGTCTCCTAGCGTTAAACTGACGCTGAAGATGGTTCTCAAGGCCATGGGGACGCGTTCCTGGGCCTTTCATTTGCCATTTACACTTCTGAGCAATACCTCGGACGCCAGCGTTCAGCATTAAACGAGCAACACGGTTCAATGAGCACATTTCTCCTTCAAACCGCAGCTCATCAAAAACCCTGGGACTGCCAAATGTGCCGTCACTCTCCTCATGAAGCTCTCGGATACGACTCAGAAGCCTTCGGTTCTCACGTGCCCTGGTGCTCTCCGGGCGCTTCGTCCAAGCGTAGAATCCATTCGGCGACACCTTACATTAAGCGAACCTGGTACACCCCCTTGAGCTCATCAACGGCCTTAAACCTTACTTCAGCTCTTTCGCGAAGAAGGCCGCCGCGTCTTTTAAGAAATCACGCTCCTTTTTGACACGCGCCAGTTCACGTTTGAGAGCGGCTATTAATTCGTCTCGAGCCTTCCCATGACCTTTAAACGCCGCCTTTCCATCATTATCAAATTCTCGATACCATCGTGCCAGCATGCCCGGATTGATGCCGAGGTCCCTGGCCACTTGTGATCGGTTCACGCCCGGACTAGATGCCAACTGCACCGCTTTCTGCTTGAACTCTGTTGAATATTTCCCTCTGCTTCGCATGAATCACCTCCGAGACCAAGATCGGTCTTTTTAAAAGTGTCCACCAAACTGGGTTTGAACCCGTCAGTATCCAGCCATTTGGATGTAGGTATTCATGTTTTCAATTTGTTCATCCAGCGCACACAACCGCTTCTTGTCTCCCATCAGGAATGATTCTACTTGGCGATATAAACCTGGCTTGAACATTCTATCCAATTCATCATCTAACTTGATATTATCTTTCTCTGTTGAACCTAATAACACAACTTGTAATTGCTCAAGAGGCATCATAATAATTCTTCTTTTACACGTGAACATCTCGACACTCCAACGACCTGGTGCGCCCCAGTCAGCTTTGTAGGAAAACAACACCCCACTACCAGTCACTCCCGCTCCAGCAAATCTATCTGACGACGGATGCCAGTCAGAGCTTCCCAGGGACCAAGCCCTCCAATCTGCCGGAACTCCTCCTAAAAATAATGCCAGATCAATAACGTGGGAGGAATTACTAATTAACCAACGCTCTTTGACTCCTTCTTCTTTTATTAAAGGACGAATTACATGAGACCATTCAGTAAATTCATAATGAATGGATCTAAGACCACCATCCTCATTTATAATCTCTTCTGCCTTTTGAACAGATGAATAGAAGCGCCTATTGTAGGCAACAAATACTTTAGCTCCAGCCACATCTGCTTCGTATTTTAGACTAACCAGGTCCTCCCTGTAGACTGAGCCCGGCTTCTCTATAAGGAGATGCTTGGTACCACTCTTGATAAGTTGGATTGACACCTCCACAATAGAACCTATTCCGGTGGAGACAATCGCATAATTGGGCGCCTTCCCGCTTGCTAGTGCTTGTGCAACACCGCCATGTATTACTTTTTTACCGGTGACTTTTGCAAACGATTTAGCAGATCGCAAGCCTCGCCCTACCACATCAAATGGCAATCCGAGCTCATCTATAACAGCCGCATAAGCCTGAGCCATTGGCCCTGCGCCCACGACCCATAATGTCCCACTATTCTTAGTCATGTAATTGGTAATACCCCCATGTACGATCCTGAGTACTGATTATAATGTCGTCCTAGTTCTTTCAACAGTATGTCATGCATGACTACCGCGTCCCCCAAACCCGTTAATCCGCATTTATTACTTATTAGAATACCTTCCACGAGGCTCCGGGTCATATTACTTTGATAGACCATTTCGCCTCTTATCTCGATGTTATTACTCGACCTTGCTACACCTTTGGCTTCATCAATAGTCCACTCCTCACCACTCGACAGCGACACTCGCAATTCACTGTCATTTAAACCAGTATCCGACGTTAGGGTCAAACGTGTCCCAAGGGAGTAATCCACCTCAATACTTCCATTAACTTCGTAGAACCCAGGCCTTTTACTCGGAAACCACTCTTTTTCCAAATTAGATGTTCCAATACTAGTAGGGGACTCGCTCGTCCACCATGATACAAGATCGATAAAATGCACACCGTTACAAGCTAAGCCCCAGTTGCTTCCGACCCGTGTGACGTGAAGCGGCCCACGTCCTCGCAAGTGGGATCTAATCTCGTTATGCCATGGCATAATACGTCTTGGCATATTTACCCAGCATTTCTCAGAGCCAACAACACACGCAGATATCTGCGATATCTGCTCAACAGATTGAGCCAATACTTTCTCTAGTATCCAGTAATGCACGGTACTTTTCTCGGCTATACGCCTGACAACGTCTGCCCGCACATCTGCTGTCGTAGTTACTACCACCAGATCAATTACAGTTTCAATTGCGCGAAGATCTTTACTCAACTGCAACTTACGCCTCGCAAGCGTACCGGAACTTCTTGCCCACATTTGCTTTGCTGCATTCAGAGACTCGCGTGACGGGTCCACAACAGTAATTGCTACGGGTACACTAATATCTGACATTCCCTGCAGATAGCGAATTCCCAGATTACCAGCGCCAACAAGTAGTATATGCTTCATGATTTTGCCATATGACATGTTATGGTCATGGTCGTTTTACGCAGGTGTACGATTGTTGCAAAGATAATATTTGTGCCTACCCACTTGGTATAGCTGCAAGATACAAATAATGAAAACAGACTATAAGGACTAGCCACTTTGCGATATACCGAATATCAAATACAGACTCGACAATAGCTGTAACACATTCGGCTTAAACTCTATTGAATATTTCCTTTCGCTACCCATGTTTCATTGCCGAGATCAAGATCAATCGTTTTAAACGTGGTCACCAAACTGAGGCAAAACCCGTACGTGTCAATTAAGTACCGAGCCAGTAAACGGCGCTTTGCTCGCCTTACCGATTTCTTCGATTACCTTCCAAGGCCTCCTTTGTCCAGCAAAACGTCTGCTACCAACTTCGCGAACTGATTACAACTGGTGAGCACCTTTCAATCCCGGCACCAGTCCAGAGGAGACAATTGCCCTTGCTACGTCTAAATCCCACGGATCGTCGATATCTATCGATTCGCATTGCTTCATTACTAGTCCCAGCGGTTGATCTGATACTATTCGTCTCTCGCGGAGCAAGTACTCCGTGCGAGTAACGTATAGTGCTCCATTGATCGCGTAGACGGGCGGAAGTTCCTGGCGACGTGTCAGGTTATCGTCGCCTGAAGTTCCATACCTTCCCAGAACGCCTTCATGTAGATTGTACATCCAATGAGGATGTTTGACTGATCGCGTTACGGCCACAAGAGATTCTGCTCTCGAATCGACTAACTGCATCACCCCCTCGTCGATAGTCTCTGAAGTACGAAACGGACTCGTCGGCTGGAGCAAGGCCACAAAGTCTGGTCGGTAGTCCCATTCGTTCTGTAGCCATTCAACGGCGAACAGTACTACATCTAGACTAGTCGCAGTATCACCTGACAATTCTGCTGGACGGATAAATGGAACCTCCACTCCGTGTTTCCGAGCGTAGGAGGCGATTTCCTTGTCATCTGTGCTGACGATCACCTTGTCCAAAATACGCGAGCGTCTCGCAGCGTGAATAGTCCAACCAATAAGAGGTAAACCTGCCAAGTCAATGACATTTTTCCGCGGGATACCTTTTGACCCTCCACGCGCAGGAATTAGTCCCAGTACACTGATATCATCCCGTCTCATTGCGATTCTCTAGTCGATTCGACCTGAAATGCCTCCGCGAACTGTCCGTTGGCTAAATGATAATCGTCTGGCTGTCCTATATCCAACCAGTATTCCCTAATGGGAAACACAGCGGTCCCAGCACCTTTTTCGATCATGCGTTTAAACAAATTTGGCATGTCAAAGAACTGGCCATGAGGAATGAGTGAAAGCGCATCTGGATGAAGCACATATATACCTGCATTCACCAGGTATCGCTCGGTTGGCTTCTCGTGGATTTCAACGATATGGTGACTCCTCGTCTCAATTACGCCGTACGGCACCTGCATCTCATACTCTCTTACACACATTGTCGCCATCGAGCCTTGCTTAATGTGAAAGTCGAGAAGATGCGCGAAGTTCAGTCGTGTAAGCAGATCACCGTTCATCACGAATATCGGCTCAGATGGTAACTCTGGCAGGAGTGAAAGTGCTCCCGCCGTCCCCAGCCTCTCATCTTCCCGGATGTACCGAACAGTGGCACCCCACCGGCTACCGTCACCGAAGTAGTCTTCGATCATTTTGGCCTTGTAGTTGACCGAAACGTAGAAGTTCGTAAACCCGTGCTCAATGAACGCTTCCAGGATTGTCTCAAGAATCGGCTTTTGTCCAACACGTAATAGTGGCTTTGGACACTCATCGGTGAGTGGGCCGAGCCTGCTTCCGAGCCCGCCGGCCATAAGCACGACCGGGTTCGTCTTCGGATGCGGCTTGAGAAGTTCGTCGAGCACCTCCAGCCCAACAACGCACCATGCTGAGTCGAGAATCGGAATCTGGTGAATCCTCTGCTGACGCATTAGTGCAAGTATTGTCTCTTTATCATCCTCCACCCGCGCCGTCCTGGCATTTTCGTTCATCACCCGCTCCACCGATTCCTCGAGGGAGATGCCCCTAAGAATCGCCCTTCGAACATCTCCATCCGTCACCGTGCCAAGTAGTCGCCGTTCCTCATCCACCACAAGCGCTATTTGCAACCCCGTAGCGTCGATTACCTCAACTGCAGCCCGAACGGAACTCGAAGAACTGATCAATGTGTCTTTCCAATCTTTCATCTGTTCACCTTCTTGGTAGAGCCAATTCGTTTCGCCGGTACGCCTACTACCGTGATTCCAGACAAAACATCCCTGACGACCACCGCTCCAGCTCCTACAATACTGTTAGAGCCGATGCGACAACACTGCAAAATACTGGAGCCAACTCCTACGTGGGCTCCTCTTTCAATGACGACCCCGCCCGACACGGTGGCACCCGGCGCAATGTGTACGTCGGTCTCAATCACGCAATCGTGGTCCACAGAGGCACGCGTGTTGATAATGACGTTTTCCCCTATCTGGCACTTAGGTTGCAAGATAGCACCGGCCATTACCTGCGTACCTGCACCGATCCGAACTGACTGTGCAACAATAGCTGTAGGGTGCACTACATGCGGGAAAACGAACCCTCTCGCGGCGAAACGCTGATAGAGAGAAGCACGGTTATCAGAGCTACCCGTCGAGCCTAGACCATTAGCCAAGTATACATCTTCGACGCCATAATTCTTGACCTCATCGTCATCGCCCAAACACTCCACCCCTAAGATCGGGCGGCCAGTCCCGGCCAAGCTGGTATAGCCCGCCACCGACTGCCCAAGAAGGAGTAGCGCATCAATAACGACCCCGGCATGACCACCGTCGCCCAACACGATCCACTCCCTCGTCACTAGAGTACCTCACCTGGCTCGTAGGATCGAGACGCGGAACTACCAAGGTAACGCCAATACTCCATAGGGGAAACACCTACACCAGGCCGGAGAGCAGTGAGGTTCGCCTCTGAAAAGAGTTCTCCTTCCTGGATTCCCATGGCAGTCGCAAGGCTCTTCCTGGCCACCATTTGCGTTTCGAGCTCTCCCGTGGTTGGGGCTTTCACACTCCGGCCCAAAGCGGCTTCGACCTCTCTAATTGCCTGCACCATCTCCGTCAGTTCTGTAGGCTCTATCGAAGCACGGTGATCGGGGCCAGGGAGTGCACGGTCCAGCGTGAAATGTTTCTCGACGAGAACAGCTCCCCGAGCGACAGCCGCAATTGGGACAACGATACCTTGGGTGTGATCAGAATAGCCCACATACAGTCCAAAGGCGGCGTGAAGTGTGTCCATCGCTCGAAGATGGACGTCCGCCGGCGGCGTCGGGTATTCTGAAGTGCAGTGCAATACCGTTACTAAGTCACGCAGCGCATCCTGTCCGACGGCAGAAGCGTACGCAGCCCCGAATGCTTCAAGACTTGGTTCAACCTCGCTTTCCGTATAGCCATATGCAAGTACACACAAGGCCTGCTCTACTTCGCCTAGCGTACACATACCTGTAGAGAGAATAACCGGTCGCCCCGTCCGCGCAGCAGCCAACAACAGCGGACCGTTTGTAACCTCACCGGAGGGAATTTTTATTCGCGGCATTCCGATTTTCTCGGTCAACATCTGCAAGCTTTCTGTGTCAAAGGCAGTAGAGAGGAACTGAATATCGCGACACTTACAGTGCTCCACGAGTTCCAGATGATCGTCCCAGCTCAGTTCCAGATCCTTCAACATCGCATGCTGTGACTCCTCAGCGTTCGTATTCGCGCGCTGATAAGCCGCTTTGGGTGCCGAGCGCGTTACGAGCGCGTCCACCCGAAACGTCTGAAACTTGACCGCATCGACTCCGGCGTCCGCCGCCGCGTCTATCAGGTCCCGGGCCATTTCGAGCGAGCCGTTGTGATTGACACCTGCTTCTGCTATTACATACGTGCTCACAATTATCTCTCTGAATGGTGGGTCAAGTCTGTGTTGGACGATTTAACACCCCTCGGCACATCATAAAAACGCTTCATCAATAGTTTTTCCCCAAGCTCAATATCCCGAAGAATTCCCACGATCTGACATGCTGTATCGCCCTGACCGTAGGGAGAAGGACTGCCTTCAATTGATGCTTTAAAGGTGGACGATAATGCATTTTCGATCGCGAGGCCGATGGATCTTGCATCATCAGCACAGTCGATTACAGACTCAGCTTTTAGGCGCCCCTGCTGTCTCGGCCCAATATTTACCGTCGGTACCCCTAGGGCTGGCGCCTCAATAACGCCGCTGGATGAGTTTCCAATTACGACATCTACCAGCCGGAGAGCACTAAGGTATCGTTGCTGACCCAGAGAAAGAAAGGTCCGCATGCGGTCCGCGTGCCGAACGGCGTACGCATCAACAACCTCGTTGATCGCACGCCCACCCGTGTCGGCGTTCGTCATGGTGAAGACGACATGAGCTGAAGGGAATCGGTCGAGCGCCTTCAAAAGTTCACTCGCACTGTCAGCCGCAGAGCGCTCCGAAAGAGTTGCCGGATGATACGTGATCAGAAAAGTCGGCTGACCAAGGACGAAGCCAGTAGACCGCTCAAATTCAGAACGATCAAGGAACGTTGTCCGGAAGACGTGTTCGAGCCCAGGCGCTCCGACGTTAAAAACGCGTCCGGGTTCCTCTCCAAGCTGAATGACGCGCCTCCTGTAAGGCTCTGCCGCCACGAAGTGGAGATGAGCCATTTTTGTAACGCTATGTCGGACTGCCTCGTCAAACGCCCCTTCCGTTGTCTCTCCACCGTGTATATGGACGATAGGAATCTTGGCCACGAGCGCTGCCTGAGCTGCGGCAAGTATCTCAAAACGATCTCCGAGAACGACCAAGACGTCAGGCTTCATGCGGGCATAAGCTTCTGCGAACCCAATAACGCCGAGCCCGATAGACTTTGCTATCCCTACAGGTGTGTCACTCGACAGCAACATCTCAACTCGCTCAGCAATTGGGAATCCATCCGCTTCTATCTCACGGACGGTCATCCCGAACTCTGGAGAAAGATGCATGCCCGTCACTGCGAGCTGAAGCTCGAGCGCATTATCGGCTTCGATCTCGCGAAGGAGCCAGTAGAGCAGTCCATATTCTGCTCTAGTGCCAGTAACTACACAAATCTTACGCTTCGGCATCATTTCCTTCTAGTGAAGCACTACTTGGAATGTTTAACAGACGACGCTCAATACTCTCCGCAACAGACAGATCCATTCGAGGACATGCATCGTACATCGGAAGCGTGTTCATGAGAGCCCAAGCTGGCCTAGTCATAATGCCCTTGTTGTTGGAGGCCTCAAGGACCCGATCTCGTTCTACGGCATGGACTTCGTCAAGGAGTAAAACATTCAGCCAGTAATTGCAACGGGTGAATGACGACTCAGTAACAAAGCGAACACCTTCTATTGCATTGAATGCACCGGCGTAGCGTTCCGCTAGCCTTCGCTTTCGAATTAAAAATCCATCGATCTGCTCGAGCTGAGCACACCCAAGCGCAGCATTCAGATTGGGCATCCGGTAATTATACGCAACAGCATCGTGATCATATGACCAACGATGGGCCTTTTTGGCCGTCGTCGTGAGGTGTTTCGCCCGATCGGCCAGCACGTCGTCGTCGGTAAGTATGGCCCCCCCCCCTCCTGTGGTAATGATTTTATTACCATTGAAGCTCAGCGTGGCCATCCGACCCCAGCGTCCGGTGTGACGGCCTTTGTAGAACGAACCCAAGGACTCGGCTGCATCTTCAATCACAACAATATTAAATCGCTCGGCAACGGCTACTAATGGATCGAGGTCTACTGGATGGCCGAACGCGTGCATCGGGACGATGGCACGTATTACTCGCCCTGTGGTTCTATTTCTGCACACGCCCCCATCAACTGTTGCGATCTCTTCGAGATACCTGGCAAGTTTGAGCGGATCAAGGCCGAGTGTTCGTTCCTCACTATCGACGAAGTGTGGAACAGCTCCACAGTATGAGACTGCGTTAGCTGTAGCTACAAACGTAAGCGCCGGCATTAGAACCTCATCGCTACGCTCGACACCGGCAAGATGAAGCGCAATGTGAAGAGCAGCCGTACCATTAACCACGACCACTGCCCTGCGCACCCCAGTGTACGCCGCGAGATCTAGCTCGAAACGGTCCACATACGATCCCGCCGACGATACCCACCGTGTGTCGATGCATTCCTTCACATAGGCCCACTCATTGCCCTCGAACATCGGTTCATGGAGCGGAATGAAGTGGTCATCGGACTGGTCAAGTACATCTCCGAGTGCAGTTACGATTTTGTCAATGAAGGCGCTCAAATATTGTATCTGTTTGCTTTATAGCGGCGAAGATTTGCTTCGTCGGAAAACCAGTTAGCTGTGGCGCGGAGGCCGCGCAAAAGTCCTTCTCGGGAACCGTATTCGGGCTGCCACCCGATTAGTTCTGCAGCTTTGGCGTTAGAAGCCAGGAGGCGGTCGACCTCACTCTTCTCTGGCCGCATCCGACTACTGTCCGCCACAATTTCAATTGTAGCTCCCATAGCCTCAGCGATTACATGAGTAAGCTCTCCAATGCTTATCTCAAATCCGCTGCCGATATTAATAACTTGACCAGTGGAAGCGTCGGACTCCGCCGCCGCGATAAAACCACGGACTGTATCAGAAACATAGTTAAAATCACGTGTCGGACTCAAAGATCCGAGCTTTATCTGTCTACTACCTGACGCAATTTGCGTAATTATTGTAGGAATAACGGCCCGTGCCGATTGGCGTGGGCCGTAAGTATTGAATGGCCTAACTATGGACAATGGAGTGTCAAAGGACGTGAAAAACGAGTACGCGATCTGGTCCGCTCCGATTTTCGAGGCAGAGTAAGGGGATTGCCCTTGAAGCGGGTGCTCTTCTGTAATTGGTACGAATTGAGCGGTACCATAAACCTCGCTCGTTGACGTATGGACCACTTTCTCAATATTTGCTTCGCGAGACGCTTGAACAACGTTGAGAGTACCTTTTACATTTGTATCGATGTACGTACCCGGCGAATGATACGAATACGGAATTGCTATCAATGCCGCCAAATGAAAAACAACTTCACATCCTTGTATCGCCATTTTGACACCGTGCGGGTCACGAATGTCGCCAGAAAAAACATCCAGACCTGCCTGCACATCCGCGGGCAATGTATCCAACCATCCCCAGGATCCGAATGAGTTGTATTGCACGAAGGCACGCACGTCACAACCTCGACGCAGCAGCTCTTCTGTCAAGTGAGAACCGATGAAACCGTCCGCTCCAGTGACAATGACCTTCTTTCCAGATAACATCATTTATAATCAGGTACTATTTCTTCGAACAAAGCTGGCATTAATTACTGGAAACACGGTCTATCAGCAAGGCCAACGTCGCAGCAGCAGATACGATAGGAAACAGGTCGCGAAAGCTGAACGTCTGCCGGACGACCGATTCTGCACTGAGGACGTCACCGGTTTGAAGTACAGGGTCAGCATCGGAGACAACAATTTGGTTTTCCATCTGGACGTCCATGATGACCTCCCGGGAGGCGTCAGTGACTCGATGTAGTTGAAGTTGTACACGCCTAACGGACCGACGGGCTCGTTCCGGCACCTGAGGACCACCAGCGAGCGAAATCAATTCGCTCAGACGGGTCTCACGTGGGACCTCGTATAGTCCGGGGAAACGCATGGCACCCCACACGTGGACCTGAATAGTAACGTCACCGGGATCGGAGTAGTTATAATAGGCGGCTGTATTCAGGCGCGAACGGTCCAAGTCAGTATTTTGCGCATGCGTACTAGCCGCGGCTAGTAGCAGGGTCAATCCAAATAAAACGTATTTCAAGATATCTTACCTCCGACGTGTGGATTGTGCAATCTCTTGGAGTTCACGGTCGGCGTAGATGGACACATCCTCCCCGTTTCCGTAGCCGTAGCCGTATCCATAACCGTATCCATAACCGTATCCATAACCGCCGCCGCCGTAGGCTTTGTGAGAGTCGAAACGGTTCAACACAACACCAGCCAACCGAATGCCAAGATCGCTGAGCATCTCTCGAGCACGATCAAGGGCTGCCCAGTGGGTCTCCCCGCTTGAAATGACCTGTAGTACCATGTCACACATGGGCGCCAGGATAAGGGCATCCGATACAGATAGAAGTGGTGGCGAATCGATGATGATGGTGTCAAAATCAGCTTTCAGACTCTCAATCAAATCCTGCATACGCGTCGACCCCAAGAGTTCAGACGGATTAGGTGCGGCTTTACCAACCGACAGAAGACTCAAATCCTGAATATGGGTAGCGAGATGGCGCACATCCCGGACAGTCTTATCGAACAACCAATCCACGAGTCCTGGCTCACGCGCTACACTCAAAAGTCTATGGCTGCGGGGGCGGCGCATGTCGGCGTCAATGAAGAGGGTCTTGCGACCGAGTTGAGCATTCGCGATTGCCAGGTTCATAGACGTGGCCGTCTTGCCCTCCCCAGGCTCGGCGCTCGTGACGAGAACGACCTTGCGGGATGAATCCGGTGCCGAATAGTCAACATTTGTTCTGAGACGTCGGTAGGCTTCAGAAATTGGTGACAACGGATTCAACAGGGTGTAGAGCGCAGTGCCCACTCGGTGCCCGTCAATATCAACGTACTCCCGACCCTCAAAATCCGACTGGATGGCACTCTTCATGCTTGGAATTAACCCGAGGAGGGCATAGCCCTTCTGGCGCAGGTCCTCCGGTCGATTCACCCGGTTGTCCAAGGCGGAACGGGTGAATGCCAACACCACACCAAGCATCAACCCAAGCACAGCACCCAGCATCAGATTCAAGGGAATCTTCGGACTTACCGGATCTCGCGGCACAGTCGACTGGTCTATAACGTCTACGTACCCGAGCTCTGACCGTTCAGCAATACGGGCCTCCTGCAGGCTCTCAAAGATGGTCGTGTAGAGCTGCGCAGACGTGTTCATAGCTCGCTCAAACCGGGCTAAGAGCACCGCCTTGTTTGGTATTTGGTCGATTTGGGATTGATACAGCCCTTTCTGCTGCTCCAGCACGTCCTTGCGGGCCTGTGCACCACTGATCTCAAGACGCTTCTCAATGAGACGCAGCTGCAGGTCTGCAATTTGTTGCATAGCTGCTTCTGAATTCTGCCCGAGGATTATGGAACCCTCCGAGAACATTTCCTCAACCAAGCGCGCCGTTCTTGCATTCAAGTCCAGCGTTAAGTCTTGGATCGTCTGTGTATTCTGGGCATATCCTGAGTCGACCGTCGGATTTTGCTGCAAATCGGGGTTGGCCGAGAGTTTAACAGCATTTTCAACTTGCAGCCTCGTAATCGTCTCGCGAATGGCCCGAATGGCCTCATCGTTGTTCGAGTTCAGTGTGCGCGCCAGACCAGGAGTAATCTGATTTAATTCACTTTCCAGCGTCAGCAATTCAGACTGACTGGCCTGCAGTTGGAAATCGGTCCGATAGAGTTCTGATTCCAGCTCCATCATCTGAGCAAATAGCGTGTTAGCCTCCAACTGGGGATCCACGACCCCCTGCTCACGGGAGTACGTGAGGATGTTGGATTCGGCACTGGCCACCACACTATCGGCTACGTTCGCCTGATCCTCCAAAAATTCGCGACTGGCCGAAATTCTACGCCGACTTTGCATGAGATTGTAGTTCACATACTCGTCCGCGAACATATTGGCGATGAACGCCGCTTCCCGAGGGCTAGTGCTCGACACCTGGATCGTTATCAAGTCTGTATCACGCGATACCGGGCTGACGGACACGTAGCCGCCGATCAGCGCATTCGCCACATCCAGCTGCGTAGGAGCTGCATCACCATCGGCCACGCGCAGTAGTGTAAAAGAATCGGTCGTTCCCGGAATGGTTTGTGTCTGCATAATGTAATCGGCCACTCGAAGCGCAATGGTGCGGCTCTTGATGATCTCGATTTCATTGGCGACGTTCCGGTTGCCCATTGGCAGCCCCATAAGCTCTCCCAGCTGCGGCGTGGAACTGTCGTTGTTGATGAGGAGGAGACTCGACGCTTCGTACTGGGGGGCATCCACGTAAGTGTAGAAAGTCACGCCGGCGAGCAAGACGGCATACCCTACCAGCACGTACCACTTATGTGACATGAGCTTCTGGAACAGCTCAGCAATCGAGATTTCGCCATCCCGATACTCGTTATGCGTTTGAATTGGTTGCATCATATCTGCCGAATATACAACTTCGCCCTGTCACTCACATTTATTGAGACCACGGGGTAAGCATGTAATCTACACTTTTGCAATGTGATTCAGAAAACCTTGGGTCAGGCTTGGCGCACCCAGTCGGCTGGAATGTTGATTTTGACGGCGTGATCAATCGAGTCCACGCGGACAATGATGTACTCTTGGTTCCCGTGAACGATTACCTCACCCTTCACTCCCTCCATGACGCCGTACGTGACCTCAACGGGAGTGCCGACTGGCGGAAGTGGGAAATCCACAAAAGCCAACCGTTCGAGTTCCGACTGTGAGCGCTGGAGCGCATCGACTTCCTCGGGCCGCACGAATGCGAATCCATCGGCTTCACGGAGCGTTTTCAGGATTGCACTGTCCCGCAGGACGCATAAGCGGCCACTCTGAGGGTGTTCATGCTTTAAAACCAAAAATGGAAACCGGTCCAAGCACCCGCCTCCGGTCTTGCAATTGCCGTTTTATTGCGTATGATCTTCGTAAGTTTGGGGGCTAAACAAGAACGGCACCAATGAAAAAAGCCCTCATCACCGGCGTCACCGGCCAGGATGGCGCGTACCTCGCCGAGCTGCTGCTCGAAAAAGGTTACGAAGTCCACGGCGTCAAGCGCCGGTCCAGTTCGTTCAATACGGGCCGGATTGACCATTTGTATCAGGATCCGCATGTCGAGGACCAGCGGTTCATCCTGCATTACGGCGACCTGACGGACTCCACGAACCTCATCCGGATCATCCAGGAGGTGCAGCCGGACGAAACCTACAACCTGGGGGCGCAGAGTCACGTCCAGGTGAGTTTCGATACGCCAGAGTACACCGCCAACTCTGATGCTCTTGGGGTACTCAGACTCCTCGAGGCCATCCGGATCCTGAAGCTGGAGAAGAAAACCAAATTCTACCAGGCCTCCACGTCGGAACTGTTCGGCCTGGTGCAGGAAGTGCCGCAAAAGGAGACTACTCCCTTCTACCCGCGCAGCCCCTATGGTGTCGCCAAGCTCTACGGCTACTGGATTACGGTGAACTACCGCGAGGCGTACGGCATGTATGCGTGCAACGGCATCCTCTTCAACCACGAGAGCCCCGTTCGCGGCGAAACATTCGTGACGCGCAAAATCACGCGGGCGGCGGCGAACATCAGCCTCGGAAAGCAGGAAATGCTGTACCTGGGCAACATGGATGCCAAACGCGACTGGGGGCATGCCAAGGATTACGTCCGCGGCATGTGGCTCATGCTGCAGCAGGACACCCCGCAGGACTACGTGCTGGCGACCGGCGAAATGCACACGGTGCGCGATTTCTGTACCAGCGCGTTCAAGGCAGCAGGCATCGACCTGACGTGGAGCGGCTCAGGTGTTGACGAAGTCGCTGTGGATTCCGCCACCGGCATTAAACGTGTGGCGGTCGATCCCCGATATTTCCGGCCAGCCGAGGTGGAACTCCTCATTGGGGATGCCACCAAGGCCAACACCGAGCTGGGCTGGACGCCCGAGTACACGCTCGATGCCATGATCCAGGAAATGGTCGCATCGGACCTCAACGAAGCCAGAAAATGAAAATCGGAATCGTCGGAACGGGGTATGTAGGACTGGTCACCGGAACGTGCTTCGCCGAAATGGGCTTTGACGTGCTGTGCGTGGACATCGACCCGAAAAAGGTCGAAAAGCTGTCTGCGGGAACGCCAACCATCTTCGAAACCGGCCTCGAGCTTCTCCTGAAGCGCAACATCAAGGAAAAGCGGCTCACGTTCACGACAAATCTGAAGGATGCAGCGACCACGTGCCGGGTCCTGTTCTTTGCGCTTCCGACGCCTCCGGGCGGCGACGGCGAGGCGGATCTTTCCTACGTTGAGGGTGCTGCAAAGGACCTGGCCCGGATCTGGCGTGAAACGAATCGCACCGACTACTGCGTCGTTGTGAACAAATCCACCGTGCCCGTCGGCACCGCCGACCGCGTACGGGAGCTCATTGAAGCCGAAGGCCACAAAGCCGGCGAACTGTTCGATGTGGTGTCGAACCCTGAATTCCTGCGCGAGGGCGTCGCGATCAGCGACTTCATGAAGCCCGAGCGCATTGTGGTGGGCACATCGTCCAAACCAGCGGAAGATGTGATGCGCTCCCTCTACGAGCCGTTTGTGCGCCAGGGCAACCCCATCCTCATCATGGATGAGCGGTCATCGGAAATGACCAAGTACGCCGCCAACTCCTTCCTGGCGACCAAAATTTCGTTTATCAACGAAGTCGCCAACCTGTGCGAGAAGGTCGGCGCGAATGTGGACCACGTGCGGCAGGGCATCGGCACGGATTCGCGGATTGGCAACCTGTTCCTGTATCCGGGTGTCGGTTTCGGCGGCAGCTGCTTCCCGAAAGACGTACAGGCGCTGCATCGGACCTCGAAGCAGCACAACTATGACTTCCGCATTCTGGATGCCGTCCTGGAAGTGAACGACCGGCAACGGCATCGTCTCTCCAAGACCATCAAAGAGCGCTTTGGCGGCTCGCTGGAGGGAAAGACCATAGCGGTGTGGGGCCTGGCCTTCAAGGCCCGTACGGACGACGTGCGGGAGTCACCGGCGCATTACATCATCCGGGACTTGTTGGATGCGGGCGCGCGGGTACAAGCGTTCGATCCGGAAGCCATGGACACCACGCGCGCCGTATTCGGTGATGCGATCCACTACGGCGCCGAGCCGTACGAAGTGCTCAAGGGCGCCGACGCCCTCGCCATCGCGACTGAGTGGCACGAATTCCGCCGCCCGGACTTCGAAGAGGTCAAGCGCCTGCTGTCGGCGCCGATTGTGTTCGATGGTCGCAACCTCTACAAGCCCGATCGCATGCGCGACTTGGGCTTCGAGTATACGTCGATCGGGCGACCATAGGTCACGACCGGCGGGTGGCGACCCATCAATCCTTGAATTCTGCCGGGCGGATGCCGTAGCGCGCGAAGTTGCCTTCGTGCAGGTTCATGAGCTCTTCCTGTACCATCAGGTCGAAACCCTGCTGATCGTCCTCGTTTACGCGACCGGTCGTAAACCCGCGAATGGCCGTCATCTGTGGCGAATGCCCCGCGGCGACCATGCTGCGCACCACGTTGTGGAGTTCTTCCCGGTATCGCAGCCTGAACCTGTCCGGCTCGGCCATGGAGTCTTTGACCGCTGCGTACAATTGCGTGGAGCGCTCGTAGGCCCATATGAACACTTCCTTCAAGGGGCGGACATCGGCCAATTCGTACACGCACAGCGTGGCACTGATGTAGTCATCTTTCGGGACATCCACGAAGGAAAGTGGGCACAGGTTGCTCTGGATGAAAGGAATGTTGGCAGCCAGTCGCGAAACCCGCTTGTTGCAGTCCATGAAGGGCTGCAGGTACGGAATGTGCGTCATGACATACAGAGCCTGCTCGAACGGATCCTCAATCTTCCCGCATGTGGCGAGCAGCCGATTGAACTGCTCTCCAATCCCAAACGGCTGCGTTCGCAGGCGCCCCTCATCTTGCCGGTTGGTCAACAGGTTGTCGGATAGCGCGGCGTGCAGATTGAAAATGGTGTACCGGTTGAACCCGATTTCGCCCGCGCCCTCTATGAGCATTTCAATGGCGCGTTTGTGGTTCAAGATCATCTGGGATTCGGTGGCATCACGCCCCTGGGCTTCGTGGCCGAATTCGATGAGGTTCCGTGTGTCCAGCCGGGTGTACGTATTCCCTTCCAGGTGGCTCGATGCCCACGACAGGTCAATGAGCAACCGGTCCATGATGGCCCGGGCATAGGTTCCTGCGGGAGCCTGCTCGTCTGAAACCTGCCCAACATCCATGAGGTGCTTGCGCTCGCTCTGGGACAGGTGATTGGTCACCTTGAGCAGGTTTGCGTCGTGCGAAACAGGCGCACGTTTCTGAATGGGCTGCAGCACGTGTGCGAGCACCTGCTGTGCTTCCCCAGAGAAGTTGATGACCAGATCGGGATTGGTCCCGGATTCTTCTGGGGGCTCAACATGTGGCTGGGTCGGCATGGGAGCCGAATACACAACGGCGACAGACTTTCCGGACCGGTCAATGCGACCATCTTCCAATAGTCGTTTCAGTCTCCGCTGCAGGGTCCGGTCGTCCAGTTCCAAGTCCAGTCGCTCAAGGATTTCTTGGCGACCAAGCGGCGCACCTGCTTCCGTGAGGACCACTTCAATGGCACTGAGTTGGGCTTCGATCTTCTTCATTGAGTTTCCTGTCGCGCGACACTTCTCGCGACATTATAACCCGTTCTCGCGACAATACCACAACCTCGCGACACTTCTCGCGACACTATTCACGACAAACCACCCCGCTCGCGACACTTCTCGCGACAAAACCGCCCCTAGAAGGCTGTTGAAGAATCAGAGTGTGCCAGGGTGCGAGCGCCGGAATGCCAGATGCAAGGCGTCCCGACGCCGAATAGCAGCGCTATTCGAAGGAGGGACAACGCTGCAGATGGCGTTTCGCCGCCGCACCGAGGTGTGCTCGGGTTTTTCAACAGCCTTCTTAACCTACCCCACCAATTCCGCCACCGCCTCCAGCAGCGCTGCGGCCGAGTATGGCTTTTCGAGGAACTTGTTTGCGCCGATGTCGGTGTCGCCGTTGGTGTGGATGCCGCTGGCGGCGATGATCGGAAGTGACGGCGCCATGCGCCGGAGGGCCGCGATCAGCGCCGCCCCGTCCATGACCGGCATCATCATGTCCGTGAGGACCAGCCGGACGTCGTCCTGGTGGTCGGCGAACATACCGATGGCCTGGGCGCCGTCCTCGGCCACCAGGACGGTGTAGCCGAACGTTTCCAGGGTCTGGCGGGTTATTTCGAGGATGGCCGATTCATCATCGACCACCAGGATGCACTCGCCGCTGCCGCGCAGAAGGGCATCGGTCGGGATTGACAGCGCATCTTCATAGGTCTCGACGTCCTCGACGGCCGGAATGTAGATTTTGAACACGCTGCCCCTGCCTTCTTCGCTGTACACCGTCACCTCTCCTCCGTGGCCCTGTACAATGCTCCGCACGGTGGGCAGCCCCAGTCCGGTGCCTTCCCCGGAGTCTTTGGTGGTGAAGAAGGGTTCGAATACGCGTCCGCGGACCTCGGCAGACATGCCCGACCCCGTGTCGGCTACCTCCAGAACCGCGTAGCGCCCCTCCTTCATGGTCGGATTCATGGAGGCATACTGGGCATCGATGTGCATATTCCGGGTCCGCACAATCAGTTCGCCCCCGCCGGGCATGGCATCACGGGCATTCACGCACAGGTTCAGGATGACCTGATGCAGCTGTGTGGGATCGCCCTTGATGGGCCACAAGTCCCCATCGGTTTCCCGCTTGAACTGGATGTTTTTCGGAAAGCTGGTTTTCACGAGCGCTTCCACTTCCTGCACGATGTGTTTCAGGGACAGCACGCTGCGTTCGCCATCCATACCCCGCGCGAACGACAGCACCTGTTTCACCAGGTTCGTTCCGCGGTGGGCGCTCTTGGACATGCTTTCGAGGATCGCGTGGAACTGTTGGTCCAGGCCTCCATGCTTCAACAAATCCACGCCCATGACAATGGGCGCCAACAGGTTGTTCAGGTCGTGGGCAATTCCCCCGGCCAGCGTGCCAATGCTTTCCATGCGCTGGGCCTGCAGGAGCTGCTTTTCAAGGCGCTTCTTCTCCGTGACGTCGGTATTGATGACCAGAATGGAGGTCGGTTCACCGGACGCGTTGCGCACGAGTGTCCATCGCGTGGCGGCAATGATGAGTCGTCCATCCTGGCAGCGCTGTTCCAACTCGCCCATCCACTCGCCGTCATCCAGCGTGGCGTCCATTGCCTCCCAATACCGATCGAGATCATCATACGCCAGTTCGGTGACCTTGCGACCCATCGCCTCCTCGGCCGTCCAACCGTAGAGTGCCTCGGCGCTCCGGTTCCAGTACTGGACGCGATGCTCCAGATCCCGGACCACGATGGCGTCATGGGCCTTGTCCAGCAAGGCGGCCTGTTCGGCAATGCGGTTATCCGCGATTTTCTGACGGGTAATGTCACTGGCGGTCCCGACAATCCGGCATACGTTTCCGGCATCATCCGTGACCGGAAAGCCGCGGTCGTGAATCCATCGTTCTTCGCCATCGGGCCGGATAATGCGGTATACCGCATCGTAGGCGCCGGTAATCTGGTCATCGACGGCTGCCTGACGTATTCGCTCCCTGTCGTCCGGATGAATGGCGGCCATCCACGTGGATGGGTCCTCGTACAGACTGCTGCTCGATCGTCCCCAAATGGTCTCATAGGCGGGACTCACGTACTGCATCGTCTTCTTCTCCGGATCGGTGATCCAGAAGACCTCTTCAATGTTCTCGGCCAGTTGCCGGAAGCGCTGCTCGCTGTCCACGAGCGACGCCTCCATCTCCTTGCGCGTTTCAAGGTCCTGCCTCAGGGCCTCGTTCGCCTGCTGCAGTTCCAGGCTCTTCGCTTCCAGTTTGCGAACCAGCGATTCATTGTACAGCTTCAGATGGGTGGAATCACCGGCCGACGCGACATCATCATCCACACTCGGTGCCGCCTTGCGATCCATGGTGCGATCAAAGGAGCGCTCCACGTCCCGAAGCCGCATGAGCAGGTCTTCGGTCTCAGTGGGTTTCAGGATGAACTCGTCAGCGCCCAGCTCAATGGCCAGCTTCCGGTCGTTGGCATCTGTGTACGTAGCTGTATACACCACGAACGGGATGTTGCACAGCTCCGGATCGTGTCGCCAGCGCCGCAGCAGCGTGTAGCCGTCCATGACAGGCATGAGCAGGTCGGACACGATGATGTCAGGAGGCGATTTACGCGCCTTGATGAGCGCCTCGGCGCCGTGGGCGGCCGTGACAACGTTGTAGCCGTTGTTCGTCAACACCGTCTCCAGCAGGTACAGATTATCCTCCTTGTCATCGACGAGCAAAATGGTTTTCATGACGCAACGTAGGTTCGGATGGATGACACAAACGTCTCCGGATCTATGGGTTTCTCGATATATCCCGTGCAACCGGCTTCAAGGGCCCGTTCGCGGTCTCCTCCCATGGCATGGGAGGTTACGGCCACCACAGGCGTCGTGGCCAGAAAGTCGATGTCCCGCACGCGCTGGGCCACCTCATATCCATTCATGCGGGGAAGTTGGATGTCCAGCAGGATGACATCCGGACGATGCGTCCGCGCCAATTCCAGGCCGGCCGGACCATTGTCGGCGCAGATTACATCGAACCCGTCCTTTTCCAACAAAAACGTCGTCAAATACCGGTTGTGCGCATTGTCTTCAATGAGAAGAACGGTCATTTTCATGTGCCCAAATGAAGGGTGAAGGTACTGCCCGAACCGGGCTCTGAACGAACGGAAATGCGCCCGCCAAGGATGGTGGCCAGCCGCTGACTGATCGCCAGCCCCAACCCGGTCCCGTCGTGCCTGCGGCTGATGCCTGTATCAACCTGGTGGAAGGGCGTGAACAGCTGTGTCAACTCATCAGGATCAATGCCGATGCCGGTATCCTCCACCGCCACCTCCAGCCCACCGTCACGCATGCGTGCGCGGACCACGACGCCTCCCGTTTCAGTGAACTTGACGGCATTGTTCAGGAGGTTCAATACAATCTGGCGCACGCGGCGTTCGTCGGAGTTCAAGGAACCCAAACCGTCCGCGATGAACAGATCCAGCGAGAGGTTCTTGTCTGCTACCATCGGTGAAACACTCTCCACTACGCGTGAGAGCATTTCCGGGACGGAAAACGGCTCCAGCTCCACCTCGACCTGTCCCACCTCTATCTTCGAAATGTCCAGCACATCGTTGATCAGTTCCAACAGGTGGCGCGCACTGATCTGAACCATGCCCAGTTGCTTGCGCTGCTCCGGGTTCAAATCGCCGGCCAGGCCCTGCAACAGAATGCCTGTGAACCCGATGATGGAATTGAGCGGTGTTCGCAACTCATGCGACATGGTGGCCAGGAAGGTCGATTTCATGCGATCAGCCGTCTCAGCGCGTGACAAGGCCACTTGCAGCTCTTGCGTTCGTTCCGCGACAATGGCTTCCAGTCGGGCGTTCAGGCGCCGCAGTTCCTGTTCGGCCTCGACACGGTCCGATATATCGATACCCACACCCATGAGACACGGCTTGCCATAGAGGTCCACCCGTCTGCCGGTGAAGAAGTAGGGCGTGCGCGTGCCGTCCCGGCTCACGAATTCCGCCTCAACGGACGCCTCACCCTCTTCATAAACGCGGTCAATGCGTTTCCCGACACGTGTTCGGTCCGCCCCTTCGAAAAAATCCAGGGGGTCCGCGTCGTGCATTTCCTCTTCGGAGTAGCCTGTGACGCGTTCCAGATTGCGATTCCACCGGATGAACCGGCGCTCGTCATCGTAGAAATACAGCACGCCGGGCAAGCTCTCGATGATGGCATCGGTGAAGCGTTTGGACGACTCCAGCACGGCCGCATACTCCGACTCACTCCGGCGAAGCTGGTTCAGGGCCTGTCCCACCAGAAACAACAACATCACGGCGGTCACCAGCACGAAGAGGAGGCCCTTGAACACGCTCACTTCCAACAGGCGTGCCTCATCATCGAAAAACAGGTACAACAGACGGTCCGAGAACACAATCCACGCCACGGAGACGACGAAGTAGATGCCGGCAATCCGCCAGGCTCTTTTTTCAAAAGCGATGTCACGCAGGTATTGGATCATTTCAGGAGTTCCTCCAACATGTCCAGCAGCGCACGGGCGCTGAACGGCTTCTCAAGAAACCGTATGGCGCCCAGTCGAACGAGAGGATCAACGATATCCGAAGCGGTATGTCCGGTCCACATGACCACCGGAATGTCGGGAGCCATGCGACGGATGGCGTTCACAAGAGCGGGCCCATCCATCGCTGGTAGCACGATATCGGTCATGACAACCCGTATTTCGTGCCGATTCCGCGCAAATACACCAATGGCCTCGGTGCCGTCTTCGGCCACGAGAACCCGATAGCCGTGCACTTCGAGTGTCTTGCACGTCACGGACCGCACCGATGCCACACTATCTACAAGGAGAATGAGCTCTCCATCACCGCCAGGCAGCTCCTGGTCCGAGACGATCCCCAGTTCACCCATGTCACGATGCACGACCGCAGGAAGGTACACTCTGAAGCTGCTGCCCCGATCCACGTCGGAGATCACATCGATGATACCCCCGTGGTTGCGCACATTTCTCAGACTCGTACTCAATCCGAGTCCACTTCCTTTGCCAGCCTTCTTCGTCGTGAAAAACGGCTCGAACATGCGTGCCTGAACGTCCTTCGGAATGCCGGTTCCTTCATCCGTTGTTTCGAAACACACGTACGGACCAGGCGCCAGATGCGTATGCATGGCAGCGAACTGGGCATCCACGTCCACATTGCGGGCTGTCAACCGAAGCGTCCCGCCATCGGGCATGGACTCGATGCCATTGACCGCGAGACTCAACAATACCTCGTGCAATTGAACCGGGTCTCCTGCAACCGGCCACAAATCGGCTTCAGCGCTCGATTCGACCTCGATATGCTGGCGGGCACCGGACACAACCATGGCGTGTACTTCGTGTAGCAGCTGATCCGGAAACAGCGTCATGCGCACACCCTGTTCGCCGCGGGCAAACGACAACACCTTCTTTACGAGGTTGGCACCCTCGTCCACGCTTCGCCGCATGCTTTGCAGTAACGCCAGCGACGGCTCGTCCGTGTCTTTCGACAAGAGCAGGTCCAGGCCCATCTGCAACGGAGCCAGCATATTGTTCAAATCGTGGGCAATACCGCCAGCCAGCGTTCGAATGCTGTCCAGATGCTGTGCGCGGGCCGCTCGTTCCTCAAGCCGCTTGCGCTCGGAAACATTCTGTTTGATGCCTATGAAATGGGTGATCTCGCCGTTGGAATCGGTGACGGGCGTGATGGTCATGTCCTCAGTAACCAGCGAACCGTCCCGCCTGCGGTTTACGACCTCGCCGCTCCACACGCGTCCGGACGTGATGGTGGCCCACATTTCTGCATAGAACTCCTTTGACTGCACACCGCTGCCAATGAGCTCTCCCTGGGATCGACCTTCGAATTCATCGGCTGCATATCCGTACGTTTCCGCGAATGCCGGATTCACCCATTGGACAATTCCATGACGATCGGCAATGACCACGGAATTGGCGGCCGCCTCCAGTGCGGCGCGGTGCAAGCGGTCTTGCTGGGGGTCGCCTTCCCAACCAGCCAGGCCCATGCCTGTCAGAATGTTTTTTGGGGCGCTCATACCACATTGTACAATCGGAAGTACTCAAAGTCGATATTATCGACCCCGATCCTTTCTCAAGAGGTTGTCTCCAATACCGTCCGGATGGTCGTCAACAGTTTGCGGACAGGCACTGGCTTTTCAATGTGACATGCAATCCTCAGACCGGCAATAGCCTGCTCTTTAATGGGAACGCCACTGCCCGTCCACACAGCGACGCGAACATCCGGCTGCATGCGCGCCAGCGCACGGATGAGGGCGGTGCCGTCCATGTTCGGCATATGCAGGTCCGTAATGACAAGTGCAACCTCCTTCCGGTGCTTGGCAAACAGGCCGATGGCCTCCGTCCCGTCTTCCGCCACCAGCACGTCGTAGCCGGCGGACGTCAACGTGGCTGCCGTGACCGTGCGGATGCCCTCCTCATCGTCCACCACCATGATGAGTTCACCGTTGCCGTTCGGCAATTCCGCATCGTCCGGCTCGGCCTGCGCCGGCACAAACAGACTGACCGACGTGCCATGCCCCGGCTCCGATTGGATATCCATGAATCCACCGTGACCGCGGATGATGCCCAGGGTCGCGCTCAAGCCAAGACCCGCCCCCTCGCCAAACTCCTTCGTCGTAAAAAACGGATCGAATACGCGCTCTATCTGCTCCTTGGACATGCCGGAGCCGTTGTCCGAGACCCGCAAGCACACAAACATACCTGTTTCGGATCCATGCATGGCGGCTGCGAATTGCGAATCGACCTGAATGTTCGATGCATCGATGTCGATACTCCCACCACCTGGCAATGCATCGATCGCATTCCTGACCAGGTTCGTTATGGCGTTTCGGAGTTGCGAGGCATCTCCCATTACGGGCCATGGGTCTGCAGGCACGCGAACGCCGAGCGCGACGTCCGGTGGCAGCAACGTGCGGGTGAACCGCTCCAGGTCGTCCATGAAATGATGCATGTCGATGGATGCGCGTTTTCCCTCGACCCCACTCGCCACCGTGAGGAGATTCTGGACCAGATCAGCGCTTCGCTGTACGCTTTTCTGCATGCTTGCAATGATGGCGAGCCTCTTTTCATCCGTCTCCCTGACCGACAGGATTTCCGTACCCATGAGGACGGGCGACAGCATGTTGTTCAGGTCGTGGGCAATGCCTCCCGCCAACGTGCCAATGCTCTCCAGTCGCTGAATCCGCTCGAACCGGCGCGTAAGGTCATGGAGTGCCGTAATGTCTGTATACAGACCCAGGATGGAGTCGGGGCGCCCATCCACGCCTGCCACCAATGTCCACCGCACCAAGCAGCGGATGCGGTCACCGAGCCGGTTGGCCAGTTCCACTTCTCCGGCCCATTCCCCTTCACGTGCACATACGGCCCGTGCCTGTTCATAGTCGGATGCATCCCAGGACATGATCGTTTGGACCGATGCACCGATGGCATCGCGAACATCCCATCCGAAACCCGTCTGTGCGCGTTGATTCCAGAATCGGACCGTCCCTTCATGGTCGCACACGACGATGGCATCTGACGCCAGCTCAATCAGGTCGGCCTGACGTCGGATCATGCGTTCGGTTTCCTTCCGTTGACTGATGTCCTGCTTGACCGCAATGAAAATCCAGATGTCCCCTTCTTCATTGAAGACCGGCGTAATGGTCATCTCTTCCGTAATCAGCCGGCCGTCCTTCCTGCGATTCACGATTTCGCCCATCCAGATCTCCCCGCCAAGGATGGTGTTCCACAAATCGGCAAAGAACGCTTCGTCGTGGACGCCGCTCTTTATGAGATCACGGGGGTTTTTGCCGAGGGCTTCACCCTCTTCCAGCCCGTACGAATTGGCAAACGACTGATTGTACCACTGGATGATGCCGTCACGATCCGTGATGACAACCGCGTTCGCCACCACCTTCAGCGCCGCCTCCTGCATGCGTCGTTGGTGTTCCTGGAGCTGCTGAAGCGAAATGTCCTTGAACACCACGACAAGCCCTTGGTGGGAGGGGAAGACGTTCATCTCCAACCACTTGTCCCACGTTTCATAGTGGTTCACGAACTCCACCGGATTCCCGGTCCGCATCGCCTGGCGATACACGCGGTCGGTCAGGGAACCGGCAAGCTCAGGGTACACCTCCGTCATGGTGTGCCCCAGCAGTTCCTGCGGGGTCTTTTCCAACATGATGAGTGCCCGTTCGTTCACATACGTGAACTCCCAGGACGTATTCAGGTGGAAAATGCCAATCGGCATCCTGTCCACGATTCCCACGAGCTGCGACGCACTGAGACGCTGCGCGGCCTCCGGGTTCTTATGCTTTCGATGCGGGTCGCTGTGGGGCGCTTTCACAGGGCATTCCGGTTTACAGACCCACAGTACAATCCGAAAGCGCCCCCTCGTGACAGGATAGAACGCATCCATCCCATAGGGAATCCCCTACACCCACACTCTGGCCGGCACCCTCGCCGACACGACTCAACGGAGGGCGTGGACGAGCTCTATGGCGGGGCGAGCGTCAGCGAGCCCCGCCCCGCGGCCGTCGAGAATGGCTTCGTAGACCCGGGTATGCAGATCCTTGAACCCGCCTGAGAACTCAAACGCCTCCCCGTCAAACTCCAGCCGCCGCCACGTCGGCAGCATCGCCCGCGTCGCCTCCTCCGGCAAATCGGCCGCATCCACCGACATGAACCACTCCACATCCGCATCCCGCAGCGTCAGCGTTCCGCCCATCTTCCGGTCCCCGCGCACCGTCACCTCCCACTGCTCCGCCGGCCCGAAAATCCACAGCAGCATGTCGAAAAAGTGGATGCCAATGTTCGTCGCCACCCCTCCCGCCTTCGCCGGATCGCCCTTCCACGAATGGAAATACCAATTTCCCCGCGACGTGATATACTCCAGCTTCACCCGGTGCCGCTTTCCACTACCACTCCCACTGCCACTCCCACTCCCACTGCCCTCACCCCGAACCTTCTCGCGCAACGCCATGATCGCCGGATGCAGCCTCAGCTGCAACACATTGTAGATCCGCTGCCCCGTCTCCCGCTCAATCTCCTCCAGCGCGTCCACATTCCACGGATTCAGCACCAACGGCTTCTCGCAAATCGCATCGGCCCCCACCCGCAGCGCAAACCGGATATGCGCATCATGCAGGTAATTGGGCGATGCAATGGCCACGTAATGCATCCTCTCCGCCTCGCCCGCCCGCCGAAGCTTCTCCGCGTGCCGGTCGAACCGCTCGAACTCCGTAAAAAACGAAATATCGTACCCGAACGAATCCAGGATACCGACACTGTCGTGCGGATCCAGCGCCGCCACCAACCGGTTTCCGGTGTCCCGGATTGCCTGCATGTGCCGCGGCGCAACAAAGCCCGCCGCGCCAATAAGACCGAAATTCAATGGACGATGCATAAAGCTCCCGAAATGTTCAGCGTTTCCCAAGATACGGACACACTTGTAACAACTCTGTGACAACTGCCGATCGCCTCCACCCGAATATGGGATCAGAAACACCCGCATAACCCCGCGCCGCCACCCCACACTCCGGACGGCGCCCAAAACTCTGAATTCCCCATGCGTACACAAACCTTCCTCCGCCCGGCCCGAGCCGCCGCCTTGGCACTCGTCCTCACCGTCGGCCTCTCCGCCTGCGACTCCTCATCGAACGTCGACGCCCTCTCCTCCACCTCGGACTCCGACGCCATCGCCCTCCTCGCCTCTGACCTCGGCCTCACCGCCTCCGACCTCGCCAACATCTCCTACAGCGCCAGCAGCATCGCCGGCTCCGGCACCGATGCTAACGGCAACTTTACCGGCGACCCCGGCGACCTCTGGCGCCTCGCCGCCGAACTCCACGCCACCCTGAGCGCCGACCAACTCGCCCGCATCCTCGAACGCCTCGAGCAGATGGGCCCCGGCATGAACGGCCACAACGGCCAGCGTCCCAACATGGACCGCCCCAACAACGGCCAGCGGCCCGGCATAGGCGGACAGCGCCCTGACGGACAGGAGCGGCCCGATGCCTTCGCCTCGCTCAACCTCACCGCCGAGCAGCAGAGCGCGATCGATGCCATCCACGAAGCAGCACGCGCTGAAATGGAGGCCCTCCGCGCCCAGGACCTCGACCGTG